>OGXY01000078.1_pt1 | contig 94692 bp, 88 predicted proteins | sample 1576411 | NCBI WGS metagenome assembly OGXY01 (sample SAMEA3541498, study PRJEB24748) | human gut metagenome | biome: human gut; feature: human-associated habitat; material: faeces | place: China | collected 2012 | reverse complement strand
CTATGCAGCTTAAATTATTTGGTTAAAGGTGTTCAATTTGAACTTGCAATTTTAGCACTTCTGAATTTGAATATCTGCAAGAAAAAGCTGGGAGCCTCCCCATGGATGGCAGCCCGGCTTTTATTGATGAATCCATTTTTTGACAGAAACATGGATTTTTCATGATAAATAGTCATTAACCAATATACCTAAATTTTTGTCCTAGAATATGATTCCAGATTTCAGAATCTTCTGAAAGTTAGATTTTATCGATGAACAAATTGTTCGGCATTGCATAAAATATTATGACCCCCTTGGATAATTCATGAATAAGTGATACCATTATATATAGAAAAACACTTATTTATAAATGGTCGTCTATCGTTGAACATAGAGGGAAGATGTTCAGGGAGGTGATGGTTCAGGAAGAGCTGCTGCGGAAAGCTGCGCAGCGCTTTGCTTGTACTGGATTTGTCAGCAAGAATGTTTCCTGAAATCCGCCGGACAAAAGGCAGTGGATACAGAGATCAGCTGAATAAATGGGGAATACAATGAATGAGGAAGCGCTTATGGCGCGGAGATGGTGATTGACGGAATGGAGGCGTTACTATGCATGTTTTAGATGATTTCCTTATTTATTATTTGCAGAGATTTGATAAATACTGTTTCGACGTAGTGATTTGCGGCAAGGAATACAGGATCGGGAAAGGTGAGCCTGTATGCCGCGTTATTTTCCATAAGGATATTCCTAAGAAGGAACTCCTGACTTCTACGTCCCTTGCTCTTGGGGAAGCGTACATGAGAGGGGACATTGAAGTCGAAGGGGATATGTTCACCGTCCTTAAAGGGCTCCTCGAGCAGATCGATCAGTTCTCGCTGGACAGGAATGCCGTTGCCTCCCTTCTCTATCCGCCGGAAGACAAGTCGACACAGAGGGAAGAGGTATGCTCCCATTATGACCTGGGCAATGATTTCTACAAGCTCTGGCTCGATCCGACGCTGAGTTATTCCTGCGCTTATTTCAAGAATGACAATGACACGCTGGAAGAAGCACAGAAGAACAAGGTCCATTATATTCTGGAAAAGCTTCATCTTGAAAAGGGCATGAGTCTTCTGGATATCGGTTGCGGCTGGGGCTATCTTCTGATTGAGGCCGCCAAGAAGTACGGCGTCAAGGGATATGGATGCACGCTCAGCCATGAACAGTGGGAAATGGGCCAGGAAAGGATCAAGGCGCTCGGGCTCGAAGGCCAGGTGCAGATCGACCTTCTCGATTACAGGGACCTTCCGAAGAAGGGCATGACATTCGACCGCGCTGTCAGTGTCGGCATGCTGGAACATGTCGGCCGCTCGCAGTATGAACGGTACATGAGTGTCGTCGAGCAGGTTTTGAAGGACAAAGGACTTTTCCTCCTGCACTTCATCAGCGGCAGGGACAAGGTCAACAGCAATCCGTGGATGAGAAAGTATATTTTCCCGGGCGGGACGCTTCCTACCATGTATGAAATGCTCGAAATTGCCTACAAGGGCCAGTTCCAGCTTCTGGACGTGGAGAGCCTTCGCCGCCATTATTACAAGACGCTTTCCTGCTGGTACCATAACTTCCAGAAGGCACGCGGACAGGTGGAAGCCAAGATGGGCAGCGAATTCGTCCGTATGTGGGATCTTTACCTCTGCGGCTGCGCTGCTGCCTTCTATATCGGATACATCGATGTGGATCAGATGCTCTTTACCAAGGGAACCAATAACGATCTCCCAATGACAAGATGGTATTAAGTTCCTTGAGGAAATGTCATAATATATCAAAAATTTTTAATCTATTTTGATATACATTTTCATCTTTTTGTGGGATAATATTTATAGATATGAATAAAGCACAGGGCTTCATTCATATTTTCTACAGTTTTTGGTTATCTCTGAAGGGGGTAAGGAACATGGCAGTAGAATTTTACAAATGTAACGTATGTGGAAATGTTCTTGCGGTGATCACGAACGGCGGCGGCACAAGCCTCACCTGCTGCGGCAAACCGATGGAACACCTGATTCCGGGATCGACAGATGCAGCTGCTGAAAAGCATGTACCAGTCGTAGAAAAAGGTGAAAAGATGCTCCATGTACAGGTCGGATCCACTCCGCATCCGATGCTGGAAAATCATTACATCGAATGGATCGCTATGGAATGTGAAGGCAGACTCCCCTTCAAATATCTGAAACCGGGCGACAAACCGGAAGCAGATTTCCATCTTGTTGAACATGGCACGGTTTATGCATACTGCAACCTCCATGGTCTCTGGAAAACTGAATTCTAATCCATCATGAAAACGGGCCCCTCAAAGGGCAGTTCACTAAGGGATTTATGATTCCTGAAATAATCGGCATAGTCGGAAGCTTACCCGGCTGTGCCGTTATTTCTTTTCGGCAGGAATGTCGACGGCTCCAATGCAATTGTAGACGATTTGAATCCGCTGCTGCCGGTGCCCATCGACCTTTTCTGCCTGAAAAACAATGATTCTCTCCACAAATTCCCGGATGATTTCTGCATCAAGCGTCTGGATGTCCGTGTACTTACGCACAAGGTTCAAAAACCGGTCGGTATTAAGTGTTCGCTCTTCCGCACTGTGAATGTATTCCTGAAGCTCCGCTGCTCGGCCTTCGAGTTGCTTCTGTTCCGATTCGTAGGAGGCAGACATCTTTTGGAACCGCTCATCGCTGATTTTGCCTTCGACATTATCTTCGTAAATTTTCTGAATCAGCATATCCAGCTTTGTAATTCTGGCATTTGTCGCTTCAAACTCTCTTCGAGATTCTCTCAGCTTCTGATTCAGCGCTTTTTCTGAACTTTTCGTTACGAGCTTTACGAATTCTTCTTCATGCTCTCTGGCATAAGATGTCACTCGCTTAAGATCAGTAAGCAGCAGCTGTTCAATTACGGAATTCCTTATCTGATGCGATGGGCAGATGTGCTTGCCTTTCTTGCGGTAAGTCGAGCAGACCATGTATTCGCTCTGCGGAAGGCTTCTGCCGCGCACCTGATAAAGCTTCTTCCCGCAGTCCGCGCAGAATACCATACCGGAGAGGGCTGGCATTTCTCCCATCGGAGTCCATCTGCGCCTTCCATCACGGATTCTTTGAACCGTGTCGAAAGTATCCTTATCGATGATCGCCTCATGTGTTCCTTCAAAAACCATCCATTCAGACGGATCATTCTCTATGGTCTTTTTGATTTTGTAGGATTTCTTGTGTGTTTTGAAGTTCACAGTGCATCCGGTATATTCTCTATGCGCGAGAATGTCCCCAATCGTTCGTGAGCTCCAGCTGAACTTATCATCCGGAACCGATGCTGGACTGCCTACATGGATTTCCTCAAAATGCACTGACGGAACGGGAATCCGTCGCTTTTTCAATTCCTTTGCAATCTGAGATGTTCCGTATCCGGACATGCACAGATGGAATATTTCTTTAACCACAGTGGCCGCCTCTTCATCAATGATCCAGTGATTCTTGTCCTCTGGGTCTTTGAGGTAGCCGTACGGTGGGTTTGTGCAAAGCGGTTTTCCCGACTGGCCTTTGGCTTTAAACACGGCGCGTATCTTGCGGCTCGTGTCTTTGGCATAGAATTCGTTGAAGATATTGATGAACGGCGTCATGTCGTTCATCTCAGAGTTGGCGCTGTCTACGCCGTTGTTAATGGCGATGAATCGGATGTCGGCGTTGGGAAACACCATCTCCGTGTACATACCGACTTTCAGGTAGTCCCTTCCGAGCCTGCTCATGTCTTTGACGATGATGGTTCCCACTCTGCCTTCATCCACGAGGCACATAAGCCTCTGCCAGTCTGGACGGTCAAAATTCGTCCCACTATAGCCATCGTCCACAAAGAACGATGTATTGATGAATCCGTTGTCATCTGCATATTTCTGTAATATGCTTTTCTGGTTTCTGATGCTGTTGCTGTCGCCCTGCAGCTCGTCGTCGCGCGACAGGCGGCAGTAAAGTGCCGTAAGTTTGCCTTCCGGCAACGAGGCATCATTTGGCTGTCTGTTCATTTTTTGCTCCTTTCCGACAGCCTTCACCAGCTAACCTGCCTTGCTTCCAAGGCATACGCATATTACCGTACTATCCCGGTGAAGTCGAGTCCTTTTCCGATTGATTCTGTGTCTGTTCTGATAACTTTTCCGCAGTGTCGGTGTTATTCAATATGAGCCGCTTAACCTTGGAAATCACTGTTTCCTGTGCCGTATCGCTGACAGATGCTTCTACTATGTACAGTGTCCCGCCGATAGGGATTTCAGAGGTACAGCTCTTATTTATTTTTGAGTTCACAATTATCGCCTCCCTGCCCGCGGGCAAAGCGCCCGCGGCAGCGCAGACCGCCGCAGACACCTAAATCTTACTCAGTAATTTGCAGAGCTTTTACAGCCTCCGGACGAACCAGCTTTCCATCGAGGAACTCGAAAGCAAGGTAGCCAATCTGGCCGTAAAGGGTGAACTTTTCTGTCAGCGTCTTGATAGAAATGCATTTTCTCTGTGCAATCCAGTAATATGAGAAATCGCCAAAGACTACGGGTTTGGTTCCAGCTTTGACAGAGGGCATGAATTCAGTGATAAACACAGGTTTGCCGAAGAGCGATTCCGCTGTTCCTCTCCAGAGATAGTTTCCTGCGGTATCTTTTAAATCGCGCAGATAAAGCGCAGTTTCATCGTTCATCAGCCAGCTGCCATTTGTGCGGTATTCTGGTTTGACTGAGAAATAAAGTGCCAGTATGTCATCAAATGTCAACGAAGCTGTAGCTCTGCCGATTTCTACACCGCCAGTGTCAGCAAGTATCCCGGTCGGCGTATCTGAGCCTGTCCCGCTGATGAATGACGCATCCTCCGCCTTGGCGAAATTCTTCGCAAGCCGGTGCATCAAATAATCTTCAATGTTGAACGCGGCGTCCTGCACGAAATCCTCTTCAAGTCGTACAAATGCTGCCAGCTTGTGGCTTCCGAGAGGAAGCTGGGTGAAATCTGTCATTCCGTTATAGATGGGAATCTCACTGTTCTCCGGCGTCCACTGGGCAAGGTCGTTTGTATCCTTTGCCATGATCTGATAACTGCTGCCGAGTGCATTTACTACGCTTGCAATCCTGCGAAATACACTCTGCTCTGTCAGTGCGGTATCAAACTTTCTCTGAGCAGGACTGGGTACAGCATACGTGCCGGTATCCTGTACTCTTCCAATTTCAATCCGGTCATACACAGAGTTGTTTCCGCGCATGGCGCTCCAGAATGCCTTGTCGTAATCAGGCGATCCAGTGACGGCGATATTATTCATGTTTTTATTCATCTTGAACCTCCATTCTTGTAGTGGCTGCTGCATTTGCCACACTGATAGAGCAGTAGATCTCTGCTATTCAGCGCAGCATTAATAGGAGTGAGTCTCCCTCCGCATTTCGGGCAGAGGATGGTCAGTGGAAGGTACTGTTCAGGCCATCTGTCCTCGCACGAATGCAGACGATACCTGCCTCCGAGTTCATCGGTCAGATAGTAGCTACACATTCTCTGCGCGTAGTTTTCGTTGTATGAGGTATCCTGCGGCGTCATGATCTGACTGCCGCGCTTTACCTCGTGAAGTGGATATACTCTTGCCATTTCTGGCTCCTTTCTGGGTTTAATTACCCGTTTGATTTTGCTTTTTCCGTATAGAAAGCCCCGCGCCGTTTTCCGGGAGGCCGCCTCATAGAGATTTCGACCGCCCCTACCGGTTAGTATCCACGCGGGAGATTTACGCAGTCATAGGCATCACCCCTTTCGATATCCGGGGCAGAATGTGGCAGGATAATATGGTTAATAAGGAACTCAGGAATATAGAAGAATTACCTGTATAACCTGCCCCGAACTGCCCCGTGTGATCATTACTGCAGGAAGTCGGAGATGAGTCTCCAGCCGATAACCATCGTGGTTTTTTCACCGCCGGTTTTCGGTCGCTTTCGCACAATCTCCGCGTGTGGAGAAAGGCTTGAACGGAAGTTTCTCAGACTTTCTGGATAGTGACCGTTGTCAACGCACCATGTTTTATAGCGCTCATAGACTACGGATGTGCGCTCCTCATAATCTGCTCCCTGCTCCATGCAGTCCTCCATAAACAGCACTGTTTTGTCACTGTCGTGGCGGTACTGGGCAATTGCATCCTTGACAGAATCCGGAATCGCAAGCCCTTCTTCACAAAGCATCCGGTAACCTTCTATCATCCAGTTAAGGATGGCACTCTGCGTATGCTCGTTCTGAAATTTGTGCTTCAGACTTGTATCCCGTTCACCGCCGTCGAATCTTCTGTTGAATGGAATAACGATTAGCCTGTCGCTGGAGAATACGGTCATATCGTTGATGACCGGCAGATAGTTTGTATTGACATAAAGCTTGAACTGAGGTTTGAAATCAAAGCTGTTCTCGTGAAGGAAACGAGCATTGATTGTGTCGTTCCCGGTCATGGATTTGATCTGTGCGGCATTAAGCACCGTTCCTTTCCCCGGCTCAGGAATGTTTACGAACCGCACGCCTGCCAGCCTTGCCACGTCCTCACTCGGCTGTGATGAATTGGTCTGATTTTTCTGGGCAAGCGTCTCAGGGCGGGAGGCGCAGCCATAATCACCAAACGCCGTCAGTACGCTTTCACAGAGAGTTCCTTTCCCATTTCTGGCCAGCATTCCGTAGAGTATGAACATGACTTCGAGCGGATTCTGTCCGGGGAGACCGTAGCCGAAAGCTTTTTGCAGAAACTTTGCGCGTTTCTCGTCATCGCTCATTATTTCCAGAATAAAAGAATCCCATCGTTCGTCCTTCGCATCCGGATCGTAAGCGACTCCGGCGATTTTTGTGACAAGATCGTGGCTGTTGTGCGCTGTGAAGAATCCATCCTTCCCAATGCGGTCAAGGTGCAGCGTTCCGTTCAGGCAGTTAAAGATCTGCCAGTCACGATCAAAATCCATCGGGTCAAGTGGATAGACGCTCTGCGCATCAGCCATAATTCCGGCTCTCTGTCCCCGATGCTGCCATTTCATGGAATATTCAAGATAGCTTTTACGTTTGTGCTCGTCCTTGATGGACATGGCATAAAGAATCATCGCATCCGCGAAGTCCTTACAAAGCTCCATGATTTTCATATTCCCTGTATCCGGGTACCAGCGTGTGCCGTCGTAGACGTACCATTTATTTCGCTTTGGGACATATCGGGCAATGTCCTTAAATAAATCCGCAAACAGCCGCCCCGCTCCGATGTCTGTCCATTTGTATCGAGGATTGCTTTCAGGTTGCATTTCGCATATTTTTTCGAGTAGCGGGTTAAAATCCTCTGCTGGATCGGTAAATCCGCGACCGGGCTTATAGAATTCCTTCATGCCGGATAAGGACTTCTGCATGGTCATGTTGCCGTAGGTATCCGCACCGTGACGCTCATCCCACTTATCCCGGTACAGGCCGCTTTTTCTGAACAATCTATCCATCTGCTCCCGACTTCCGCCGCTGTAAAAAGCAAGCGTGGAGCAGAGAGAAAGGTCTGCTTCGCTCTGGGACGGATAATCAGATATATCCCCGCTCCAGAGTCTGCGGAATCGTTCTCCGTTTTTGGCTTTCAGGGCTATGTCGATAATTCCATCGTCTGACAGATAGCTTTCTGACGGCTGCGCATTCACCTTGACCAGCGGCTTATCGCGTTTCATGTATGTATCCAGAATCCACTGAATGGTTTCCAGCTCGACCGACATATCACCGTTCTGATATACATTCCCGGTTACGGTCATGAACCGGTTTGTGGCATTTTCACAGTAGAATTCAAGATTTCCCTTTTTGATGTAATAGGCATCCTTGTCATAAACGAATCCGTCCGGCAGAAGAAAAGCAATGTGCAGACCGGTTCCGCTCGGACTTATTTCGATGTATGCGTTCGGGCAGTGCGCCACTATGTCCGCCGCCCATGGCATCAGCTTTCCATCTTCCGTGATGCAGTGATCCAAGTCGATTACTGCTTGTTTCCCGGATACACGAATACCAAGGCCTGCATACTTTTTCACGTATTTCATGGCGGTTTTGAAATCCACAAAATCCTGTGGGCGGTCAACATGTACTTTCCTGCGGTTCAGCGGGTTGTACGCAATCTTCGTGGGATTCCCTTTTCGCGTTTCAGGATTCCAGCAGCAGAATCCCATATTCTCACGGATCTGCTGCGGAATATTTTCATAACTCATCAGGTTGTCCTCCTTGTCATGTGCTTCACCTTCTACTGGAGGTAAGGAACTCGTTTTGACGAAGCTTTCTTAAAAATCAGAAATAACGGTTACCGGTCTCTCAAAAAAATCTGGTGCTGTTAGCTGTCTTTCCCTTACATGTCTTCCGTCAAAGGAAAAACCGCAAATCTGTACCTCTTCACCTGCTATGTAGCCAAAACATTGTTTTTTCCGGTAGAACATAAAAAACTCTGCCAAAGGCAGAGAAAGATCGGCATGACATCTGGTTGCAAGCTCATCAACAGCTTGAAAAATTCACATTTTCGTGATATAATTAAGTATCTGTATGGAAGTGTACGAGGCGGGAGGTGTGCCGATGGCTGTTTCTTATAAGAAACTGTTTCATATGATGATCGAAAAGGATATGACAAACGCTGATTTACAAAAGCGGGCGGGATTTTCCGCAAATATCATCACGCGGCTTAAGCGTGGCGGATACATTTCCCTTGAAAGCGTGGAGAACATCTGCCGCGTCATGGACTGCGGCGTAGACGATATTCTGGAATTTGTGCCGGAATCTGATAACAAGGCAGAAGGAGAGTGAGTGTATGCTGCCGGAAGAAAAAGCGCGGGAGAAGATAGACAAACAGCTTAAAAATGCAGGCTGGGATGTCGTATCGCGAAATGAATACGTTCCGAAGAGCGCATCAGCAGTAAAAGAAGCTCTGATGCAGGGCAACACGGAAAGCGACTACCTTCTGTTCGTGGATGACAAGGCGATCGCGGTCTTGGAAGCTAAGCGCGAGGATAATCCTCTCGGCTCTGAAGTCGAGTCACAGGCGGAAAACTATGCCAGAAGTCCGCAGAGCTGGTACGGTCTGTGGTACAGCGGCATGATTCCGCTCGTATACATGGCAAACGGCAGAAAGATCTATTTCAAAAACCTCCTTACAGATCCGGACGGCGATTATGTAGAGCTCAGCGAAATGCACTCTCCCAAGAAAATGCTGCAGCTCATCCATCAGGTTTCCGAATATGGAGCGCTTCCGCGCCTTGAGAAGCGTGGACTTAGAGACTGCCAGTATGATGCGGAAATAAAACTTGAGCAATCAATCAAGGACGGAAACAAGAAGAATCTCGCCGTTCTCGCGACGGGCAGCGGAAAAACCTATCTCGCGTGCCTTGCAAGCTACCGGCTTCTTAATTACACCCCTGCGCAGCGTATCCTGTTTCTTGTTGACCGGAACAATCTCGCGCGCCAGACGGAAGCGGAATTCAGCCAGTTTGACCGCACGGAAAATCAGCAGGAAATGAGCTCGCTTTACGAAATCCGCAGGCTGAAAAAGGAAAGCGACATCAAGGCGGACATTGTTATTTCCACTATCCAGAAGCTTTTCGCCGTACTCACAGGACAGAATCTCACAGATGAAAGTGAAGACGCAGAGGACGAGAAAACAACTACAGATGAAGAAAAGGAATCTAAGGAAATCATCACGCTGGGCGATGATTTAAGGCTCCCGCCGGATTATTTTCAGCTCATCATCGTAGATGAATGCCACCGTTCCATTTATGGCAAATGGAAAGCTGTCCTCGATTATTTCGCAGGCGCGACTGTGCTCGGTCTGACCGCAACGCCAACGCCGGAGGCGTATGCCTATTTCAATAACAACATCATTGAAGAGTATACCTATGAAGAATCCGTTGTTGATGGTGTAAACGTGCCATCACGTGTGTACAGAATCGAGACACAGATCACGGAACATGGAGGCTCGATAAAACGCGGTTCGCATATTCATGAAACCACACGAAGGACTGGACAGACAGCATCCTATGTTGCGGAGGCGCGAGTCGAATACGGCTCCACACAATTAGACCGCTCTGTCGTTAACCGTGATCAGATCCGCAAGGTGCTTACGGCTTACAAAAATGCCATCTATGAAGAGTTGTACCCTGACAGGAAAAAGCAATGGGAGTATATTCCGAAAACGCTCATCTTCGCCAAGGATGACAATCACGCCTCCGAGATCGTTGAAGGCGTGAAAGATGTATTCAAAGATGAATTTGAAGACGGCTGTGTTCCGGAACATTTCGTACAAAAGATCACTTATTCATCCGGCGATTCTAACGGCCTGATTCGAGACCTGCGGACAGAAAAGGACTTCCGCATCGCGGTCACTGTCACCCTCGTGGCTACAGGAACGGATGTAAAACCGCTTGAAATAGTTCTTTTCATGAAGGATGTGCATTCCGATGTGCTCTATACTCAGATGAAGGGACGCGGCTGCCGCGTGATCAGCGATGACAAGCTGCGTGAGGTTACTCCGAACGCCGTTACAAAGGACTGCTACTACATCGTAGACGCGGTCGGAGTGACTGAGCATGAAAAGGTGGTGCCGCATCCGGTTTCCACGTCGGGCAAGAATGAAAAATACCTGTCTCTTGAACATCTGCTGGAGCATCTGGCGCACAATGAACTGAGCGACGACAATCTGTGGCTGCTGAGGGATTACTGCGCAAGCATCAACCGGCGCTACGAGAACAATCCGCTGTTCGGGCGGCACCTCGATTATTTCATCGAGAACTATGGATTTGCACCGAGATCGATTTCCGCGAAAATTCAGGACGCGACGGACAACGGACTTCTCACCCTGCATCCATACATTGATCCGTCTCATGACAACGAGAACCGTATGGCACTTATCTATGAGCTGATCAGCAATATTTCGGCGCGGAACAAGCTCCTTGAAATGCAACGCGGGTATATAGTGGATACTGATGAAGATCCGGATGAACTGCTTTATGCTGGATTTTCCAAGGAAACGGCGCGAAGCTTTATCGATAATTTCGAGAAATACCTAAACGGCAACAGGGACAGCATTGAGGCACTCCGCATTATATACAACTCTGAGAATACACTCATCACGCATTCCATGCTTGTGGAGCTGCGCGACAGATTGCTGGCAGAAAACAGGCAGTACGGCGTGTATCAGATATGGAAGAATTACAAGACGCTCGACACTGACGGGAATGTCGATGAACTGGACACAAAGCGGAATGTAAACGCACTGACAAATCTCATTCAGATTGCGCGGTATGCATACGGGAAGAACCAGAAGCTTACCAGCCTTATGAATGGCTATGCGCAGCGTTTTTCCTTGTATTGCGGACAACAGCAGCGGGCACTGACGCCGGATCAGGTGGAAGTCATGCGGCAGGTCGCGGAATTTGTCATAAACGGCGGCGCAATCTCCGTCATGGAACTAAACGAGATTGACCCGGATCTCTGGAGAAGAGGAATCACAAGCTTCGGAGCAAAGATACTTGCTTCTGAAATGAGCACATTATCAGGATTTTTATTGAGGGCGGCATAAATGGCAGAACAGAAAACACAATCAGCATTGCTGAACAAGGTATGGAATATCGCCAATGTATTGGCGGCTGCAGGCGTGGGATTCACGGACTACGTCACGCAGCTCACCTATATCCTTTTTCTTAAGATGGACGATGAGAAGGAGGAGCTGGGACTTGGCAGCAGTATCCCGGAAGGATATAAATGGGCAGATCTCAAAGACCTGAGCGGAACCGATCTCGTAGAACAATACGAGGATATTCTCTCCGAGCTGTCAAAGGACGAGGGACTGATCGGGACGATCTTCACCAAGGCGACAAATAAGATTGATCGGCCTGTTATGCTCAAAAAAGTTATCGACATGGTATCGGAAGAAAACTGGTACATGATGGACGGCGACTTCAAGGGCGCAATCTACGAGAGCATTCTTGAAAAGAACGGGCAGGACAGAAAAAGCGGCGCTGGACAGTATTTCACGCCGCGTGCGCTCATCTCCGCCATCGTGGACGTAGTCGATCCGAAGATTGGCGAGACCGTCGCGGATCCCTGCTGCGGCACCGCAGGATTTTTACTCGCGGCTTACGAACACATGCGCAGGCAGAGCAAGGATGTGGAGAAGCAGAAGTTTCTCCGGAACAACGCGCTGTTCGGTGCGGACAACACTTCCCTTGTCGTTACGCTTGCCTCAATGAACCTGTATCTGCATGACATCGGCGTGAGCAAAAGCCCGATTGCCTACAAGGATTCCCTGACCGAGCCGGACGACAGGCTGTTTCAGGTAGTAATGACGAATCCGCCATTTGGCACCCGCCCGCAGGGAAGCGTGGATGTATCCGCGAACCGTCCGGAATTTATAAAGACAAGCGATAATCAGGTGAACTTCCTGCAGCACATCATGTCCATTGTGAAGACAGGCGGGCGTGTGGGCGTGGTGCTGCCGGACAGCGTACTGACAGACGGCGGAGCGACGGAGAAGGTTCGCAATAAGCTAATGAAGGACTTTAACCTGCATACGATTCTGCGCCTGCCAACAGGGATTTTCTACGCAAACGGCGTGAAGACAAACGTGCTGTTCTTCGACAAGGGCGAGCCGACGCGCGACATCTGGGTTTACGACTACCGGACAGGCGTCAAGCACACGCTTGCCACGAAGCCGCTCAAGCGCTCCGATCTCGATGAATTTGTGCAGTGCTACTGCTCCGGTCATATGCAGGACAGGCAGGAAACCTACAACGCGGAAACGAATCCAAACGGCAGATGGAGATGCTTCTCCGAGGAACAGGTGAAGAACGCCGACAATCTCGACTTCAAGTGGCTTGATCTGGAGGAAAAGGACGAGCGCACCATCGCCGAGGTTCTGGACGATATGCAGGAGGAATCCGACGAAATCGCCGCGTCTGTCGCTAAACTCAAGGAACTGCTGGGAGGAGTGGAACTGTGATTGATACAAATACAATTTCTTCTTTGGCAGCTGACGCAGAAGCATTCCGGCAGAAGGTTATTGACGCTGGCATCCGTGGAAAGCTGACCGAGCAGCTGCCGGAGGACGGAACCGCGCAGGAGCTGTTTGAACGGATTCAGAAGGAGAAGGAATGCCTTGTCAAGGAAGGAAAAATCAAAAAACAAAAGCCTCTGTCACCCATAAAGCCTGAGGAAATTCCGTTTGAGATTCCAGAGAATTGGATGTGGGTACGTTTTGAAAACATATCTTATATTGTTCGAGGCGGATCTCCTCGTCCGATAAAAAGATATATCACAAATGATCCTGATGGTATCAACTGGATAAAAATAGGAGATGTTGAAAAGGGCGGAAAGTACATCTATTCAGCAAAAGAAAAAATAATTCCTGAAGGTGAAAAGAGAAGCCGCCATGTTTATCCGGGAGATTTTCTTCTTACTAACTCGATGAGCTTTGGAAGGCCATATATATCAAGAATCGAGGGATGTATCCACGACGGTTGGCTTCTTGTCAGGAATCTTGGTGGCTTTAATGTCGATTATTTGTATTATCTTCTTTCATCTGGATTCTTGTATGACCAATTTATAGAAAAGGCTTCAGGATCAACTGTGGATAATCTGAATATTGAAAAAGTTAATTCATCCTTAATTCCATTTCCACCCCTCGCTGAGCAGCAACGGATCGCGGAGAGGATTGAGGAGATACTGAGCGTTCAGCAGGATTTACAGAACTTGCTTGAAAGCTACACCTCCGATGTCTCCGCCCTGAAATCCAAAGTCATCGACGCGGGAATACAGGGCAGACTGACCGAGCAGCTGCCAGAGGACGGAACCGCGCAGGAGCTGTTTGAACAGATTCAAGAAGAGAAAACACGTCTTGTCAAAAAAGGCAAAATCAAAAAACAAAAACCTCTGCCGCCCATCAAGCCGGAGGAGGTTCCGTTTGAGATTCCGGGAAATTGGATGTGGGTGAGGTTGGGGGATATATTTGACCATAATACGGGAAAGGCTTTGAATGCTTCAGATAAAGAAGGTTCTTTGCTCGAATATATTACAACTTCCAATGTTTATTGGGATCACTTTGAACTTAACAGTCTAAAGTCCATGTACTTTAGAGATGACGAAATAGAAAAATGTACGATCAAGAAAGGCGACCTGCTTATCTGTGAAGGTGGAGATATAGGAAGATCTGCAATATGGCCATATGAACAGGAAATGAGAATACAAAACCATTTGCATAAGCTCCGCTCATTCAAACCAGAAATAAATGTAAAATATTACTTCTACATGATGTGGTCATATAAAAATTCAGGTCTGATTAATGGACGCGGCATTGGTCTTCAAGGATTCTCGTCAAAGCGTGTACATTCATTGATAGTCCCTCTCCCGCCCCTCGCTGAGCAGCAGCGGATCGCGGAGAGGATTGAGGAGATACTCTCTGTTTTTTTCAGAAGCGTAAATCGAAGGAGAGATAATTATGACTTTACGAGTTCAAAAACGTGAAAACAGTATCGACCGTGATACTCGCGCAACTATATCAAACAGGTATCACGAAATTACCAAAGCTGTGAATCGCGAATTCCGTAGCAGCACCAGTGACACCATGTACAGCCTTTATGTCGGTTCATACGGAAGAGGAACTGCAATCGACACAAGTGATATCGATATTTTGCTTGAACTGCCTGAATCCGAATACAAACGCTATGATATGGCTCGCGGAAACGGACAGTCTCGACTAATTCAGGCTGTGAAGAATGCTGTTCTTACTCACTACCCAAGTACAAATATCCATGGGGACGGGCAAGTTGTCGTGGTGACGTTCTCCGACGGGATGAAGATAGAGTTGCTCCCGGCATTCAAAAATCAGAATTACTGGGGAACTGTTTCTTATACTTATCCAGACGCAAATATGGGTGGCAATTGGAAAAGTACAAATCCGAAGGCTGAACAGGACGCAATGCGTCAGAAAAACGCTACCTCTAACGGCTTGCTTTTTGACACTTGTAAGCAGATCCGTTATGTCAGGGATAATTATTATTCAAGCTACCATCTATCTGGAATTGTAATAGATACCTTCGTTTATGATAACATAGGATCTTGGCGATGGCTAAATGAGGGTGAGGAACATTCTCATAACCCGGAAACATATGAAGAATCATTGCTAAAGAGATTCAATAATATTACCCTCAATGGAAATATTTCTCCAAATTGGCATGCTCCCGGCAGCGGCATGACAGTTAATACCACAAACAGCATCGAAACTCTTCATAAGGTTCTAAAGAAAATGAGCGGGGATTAACAATGGATGATTATCACGAGAAGTTATATGGTCAGATAAGAGAATCGTACGGAAAGGTAGTTTACACTTATATGACACATATTGAGATGGCAAACCTGCTTATGAAGAAAAATCGATGTTTGAAAATGATACAGATTATTCTCTCTTCTATTTCAACTGTAGGTTTTCTTGCGGATGTAATCACGAACCAAGTTTTATTGACATGGCTTGCCGGGATCTCTGCAGCGCTCTCACTTGCCTTGAATTTATATTCTAAAGAAAGAAATCTTACGGACGAGATACGAAGCAATACTGAAACATCAAATAAACTGTGGATAATTCGTGAGGATTATCTAAGCCTTCTTACGGATTTTCCAATATTGACAGATGAAGATATACGCAGGAAGCGCGATTTATTGGAAACTTCCGTTTCCGAAATCTACAACAATGCTCCGATGACAAATGGAAAGGCCTACGCCTTGGCACAAAGTGATCTGAAAAGCAAAGAATACCAATTTTTCTCGCCGGATGAGATAGATAACATGCTCCCAGAGCGGCTTCGTATTTCAAAGTAATGCCCCTGAAGATTAGCTTTACTTTTCTTCTCCCGTCATAATGAAATACCAGTATTCCCGCCTGTGCTCTTCGATGTAGCAGACAAGCTCGTAGTAGCCTTTCTCGTAGGCCAGCCTCTGGACTTCATTCAGCGATAGCATGTTCACAGCTCCGGAATCACGGATGCTCATGATCTGCTCGAAAATCGTATCTGTCATTTTTCGTCACCTGCCTTTCTCACGATGTCTCCCGCATCCAGTACGACGCTGAGCATACTTCCGTTGTCCCAGCGAACGAGGATGCTTCCGGTATCATCAACGCCGTAGACCGTGCCGTGTGTTCCCGCAGGTGGCGCTTGCGGATCGTCCATTCTCAGAAGTTCCACGCGGGTACCGTTAGGGTATTCCTTACAGAAATGTTCAAGCTTCTCTGCTCTGATTACTCGCATATTGCAGTCTCCTTTTCCGGAACGCCATTCTTCCAGCTTGAATTGCCGCTCAGGTTTCGCAGGAGAATCTTCCGAGAAGTTTTGTACTCGCTGCCGATGAAACCGAGCCGGAGCAGGAAGCAACGAAATGCATATTTCTCGTTCGTGACCTGTCGTTCTGCGCTACTTGCCCGTTTCAGTTCTTTTGAAAGCCTGCAGAGCAGGGAAATGAATTCTGTGTAGGCTTTTACCTCGTCGGGTTCGGGCAGTTCAGAGAACCACGGGAATGCGATGCGGTCATCCCGGATTTCAAACCGCAGGTCGTCAATACCGAGCGCTTTCTTGATGAGCGTTCCTTTTGCTTCGAGAATGTTAGTCAGCGTTCCGACCGCGACCTTGTCGAGCGGAATCTCAACCGTCAGCCTGGTTTCTTTGTTCTGTGGCGCAACTTCTTGCAGCTCCGCGGGATCTTCCTTGCTTCCAGTTTTCTGCGGTTCAGGCTCGAAACCTGCCGCGCTGATGGCATCCAGAACCTTCTCGACTTCTTCTGAATCCGCTGTGTCCTCATATTCCAGTGTGCCGTCCTTGGTGACCGTGAAATAGTCGATCTGGTACGCCGCGCTCGGCATGCCGAGGTATTTCGGCTTGACTTCAAGGGTGTTTCCAATCGCTGTAACCAGTTCCTTGCGCTGTGCGCCTGTTGCGTTGTAGTTGATTCGCATTGTGATTACCTCCGTTTATGTAAATAGCTTCAAGGCTCTGTGCCTTTCGGTAGTACATATATTGCTCTGAACAGAAGTAATAGCAAGTCATTTCCGCAAGATAAATTGATAAAGATTTGTGTCCTTCCGGGCATAGAAAAACAGCGACCACGCAAGCACAATTGCTTGCTGTAGCCGCTGTTTTTCAGGTCAGCTGAATGAAGGCTGCATTCGTTATATTCGGTTTTCGTTTGAATCCCTAAGTGAAGCCCCCAAAAGGGGCCCGTTTTTCGGTCTAAACAATAAAAAAAGAAACAAAATCTGATTTTCAGTCAGCATCTTGTTTCTTTTTTGTTTATACTCTTGAAATATTTCGGGATGGGTACATAATAATGAAAGGGAATTAGAGATCTTTCCTTTCTTTTCCCGGAACCGCATGGAGATGCACATAGGCATCGCGGAGATAGACAGGGAGCTCGGTTTCATCCATTCCTGCCGGAACTTTTGTCGTTCCTGCGCGCTTGGCGGTTTCATAGTACCAGATTTTATATTCGACCATGCCCATCATGTCCTCAAGCTCTTCCATTTTCTTTCTGAGGAGTTTCTTCTGATGGGAGAGGATTTTCAACCGGGTATCGATTGTCTTCTGGCCATCGTTGGGAAGACGGATGAAGTCGCGGATTTCCTTCAGGGGAAGGCCTGCTTTTTTCAAGCACTGGATGAGCCGCAGGCTCGCAAAATCTGAATCACGGAACATGCGCATGCCTCCGCTGGAACGTTCCAGTTCGGGAAGGAGTCCTTCCTTATCGTAATAGCGGAGTGTAGAAGCTGGAATTCCTAAAATTTTGGCTGCTTCGCCGGCGGTATAGAGCATGATGGCCCTCCTGAAAGATTTTTGAATCAAGGTCTTGACTTAAAGTCGACTTTAACATTTAGAATAGACTTGAACTTAATTGAATTATAAATCAATTATGTCTATTAAGTCAATCAGGGACTCTGTGTCCTGTTATAGAAAGATAAGGAGGAATTATTGTGGAAAGAAATAAGTTATTTCAGGTATTTGTTCCGACTTGCTGGCTTTTTGGTGAAGGGCAGCTGAATCATCTTCATGAACAGGCTCTTCCGGGCAAGAAAGCACTGATCATTATTTCCAACGGCAAATCAACAAGAGCCAATGGATACTTGGAGAGGACGGAAAAGGAACTGCATCAGGCAGGTGTGGAAACATCCGTATTTGACAAGATTCAGGCAAACCCGATCCATACGACTGTCATGGAAGGTGCAAAGGCAGCCCGTGATTTCGGCGCTGATTTCCTTGTTGCTTTGGGCGGCGGTTCCGTCATGGATGCCACAAAGGCCATTGCCATCATGTCGACAAATGACGGCACGCTTTGGGACTATGTAGCAAGCGGTACAGGCAAAGGCAAGCCGATTGCGAATAAGCCTCTCCCGATGGTAGACATCACGACGACAGCAGGCACAGGCTCTGAAGTAGACTGCGGCGGCGTCATCACAAATACTGAAACACACGAAAAGACCGGCATTGTCGATCTTGGCATCTTCCCGGTCCTCTCTATTGTCGATCCGGAACTGATGGCATCTGTCCCACCGAAATTCACTGCCTACCAGGGATTTGACGCACTCTTCCACAGCACAGAATGCTACATTTCCAAACCGGCCAATCTGATGAGCAATATGGTCGCATCGACTGCCATCAGGAATATCGGCAAGTACCTTCCAAGAGCTGTAGCAGACGGAAGCGATATGGAAGCCAGAGAACATGTGGCATTTGCCAATACCATGTCCGGCTACTCCATGATGACAGGCAGCTGCACATCCGAGCATTCCCTTGAACATGCACTGAGCGCTTATCATGAATCCCTGCCGCACGGCGCAGGCCTCATCATGATTTCCCTTGCTTACTACCGCACTTTCATCAAGTATCACTGCTGCGATGACCGCTTCATCGATATGGCACGTTTCCTTGGTATGGAAAATGCAGACAAGCCGGAAGATTTCCTGACGGCTCTTGAAAATCTGCAGAAGGCATGCGGTGTAGCTGATCTCAAGATGAGCGACTATGGAATCAAGGAAGAAGAATTCGAAGGCTTCGTCAAGAATGCAAGAACTGTCATGGGAGCACTCTTCCCGGCAGACCCGTACGTTCTTTCTGATGAAGACTGCGTCAACATTTACAAGGAATCCTATAAATAATAGATAATAAAATAAAGGAATCTTGGGAGGAAAAGGATATGGATAAGGATCATGTTTCTGCTTTTGCATCGGGAGAGCCCAATACGGCGTATCCCCAGTATTTTACAGGCCAGAGTTACCTGAAGATGCTGACAAAAGGGAAAATCCCTGTGGCCAATGTCACATTTGAACCGGGCTGCCGCAATCACTGGCATATCCATCATAAAGGCGGCCAGATTCTGCTCTGCGTGGGCGGAGTCGGATATTATCAGGAATGGGGACAGCCTGCGCGCCGTCTTGTTCCCGGAGATGTCGTTGAGATTGCGCCTGAGGTCAAGCACTGGCACGGTGCTGCGCCGGATTCCTGGTTCTCGCACATTGCCATTGAAGTGCCGGCTGAAGGCTCTTCGAATGAATGGTGCGAAGAAGTGAGTGATGAAGAATACAAGAAGGCCGTGAAATGAAAACGCTGATTCTTTATTACTCCAAAAGCGGCCATACAAGGGATCTGGCAGCCGCTATCCACAAGGTGATCGGCGGGGACATGAGCGAGCTTAAATCGCAGAGAAAGTACTCCTCTTCCTATGGCATGACGATCCTGCAGGCAGGCCTGGATAAGTTCCGCGGCCGTATTCCTGAAACGGAACCTGTATCTTTTAACCTGAACGATTATGACGTGATCTTCCTGGGATGCCCGACATGGTATTTCACGATGGCTCCTGCCATGCAGCAGTTCCTCTCACATGCTGATCTTAAAGGGAAGCACGTATTCACATTCTCCACCAGCGGAGGAAGCCCGAAAAAGACACTGGAAGATTTGCGCATGGCTGTCGGAAAGAGAGGCGGCACGATGGAAGAGCAGCTTCAGGTATCCTACAAGAAGGAAAACCGCATGACAACCCAGCGCGAAATCGATCAGTGGATCAGGAAGGCCGCTGACCGCCTGGAATTTTTGAAGTAATGGAATGAAGGAACAACTATTGAAGAAAACATTGAAGATAGCAGCCTGCGTGATGGCGCTCTGCGCAGCAGTATCGATTGCGGGATGCTCATCTTCCGGATCCTCCGGCAAGGCGGCTTCAGGAGAAGTCAAGGAAACGATGCGCCCCTATTCCGTCCGCCAGGTCGTAGCAGCCGATAATGAGCACGGCCGCACGATCATGTGGCAGATGACAAACGGGAAAGAAGACAGCCTCGAATACAGGAAAGCGGGCAGCAATGATATCCGTTCTGTCAAAGCCGTGTCCAAGGAGCTCAAGGGAGACAAAGGTGTCAGTGACAGCTTCGTCTATACCGCAAGGCTGGACAACCTGGAAAAGGGGACCGATTATGAATACCGTACCCGCCAGGGGAATGAAGTCAGCAAATGGTATCCGCTTGCTACTGATAACGGCGGCAAGTTCAAGGCCATCGTGACTTCGGATTCCCAGAGCTCGGATTATTCCGACTGGGAGAAATTATTCAAGGATGCTGCATCCAGAAATCCTGATGCCGCTTTCTTTATCGACCTTGGAGATATCGTAGATAACGGCCAGGATGAATATCAGTGGCAGGCATGGTTCAAGACAGTCGCTGATACGATTGACAAGATTCCTGTAGCTCCTGCTGTAGGCAATCATGAAGCCTATTCCCTTGACTGGAAGGAAACGATGCCGGAAAGGTACCTGACTCATTTCAGCCTTCCGAAGAACGGCGATGACAAGCTTGCCAATCATTACTATTCCTTCGACTGGGGCGACGTTCACTTTACAGTGCTTGATACATCCCTGGTAGAAGAGAAGCAGTGGGTGCCGGACCTTTTTGAAAAAGAAAAAGCATGGGCTGAAAAGGATATCACATCCTCGAAGAAGAAATGGAAGGTCGTCCTGATGCACAAGGATCCTCTCCAGTATTCCTTTGCTGATCCGAGCCGTCCGGCCCGCGAGGAAGGATTCTCCGATGAAGGAAAGGAATTCATGCCGATCTTTGACAAGACAGGCGTCGACCTTGTTCTCTCGGCACATCTCCACACCTATAGGGACAGAGGCCATATTTATGACTTCAAGCGCGCCGATCACGGACCGGTCTATGTCATCCTGGGTCTTGGCGGCAATGTACGCTATCCGGGCCTCTGGAAGCGCCATGCGCTCGATGAATATGTAGCTCCGCAGCCTGAAACCGACAACTACAACGTGTTTGAGGCAGATGATAACCAGCTTGTTCTGAGCGGATACCTGCCTGATGGCACGCTCCTGCATCAGACCATTGTCAGAAAGGATTAATTATGGACAGAGCAAAAGTCATTTTACACATGATGGTATCAATCGATGGAAAAATCGAAGGATACTTCGCAGATGCCCCGCTGACCGGCGCATGCGGCGACTATTATGAAGAAGTCATTCCCAAACTGGGAGATGCGCATGGGACCGGCTCTTATACGGCATGCCTTTACATGGCGCAGGCCGATGTAGATTACGATGCCTTCAAGGATACCCCGGTTGAAGATGGTGATTTCATCGTCAAGAATGAAGAAGGAAAGTATCTCTTTGTTTTCGACCGTCATGGCAAGTGCAACTGGGATGATGCATTCTCCGGCGGAATGCAGATCGTGGAAGTTTTGACCCGCACCGTCAGAAAAGAATATCTGGCTTACCTTAGAAGCAAGAACATCTCTTACATCTTTGCCGGTGAAAATGATCTGGAGCCGGAACACAGCCTTGAAAAAATGAAAGCTTACTTCGGCATTCATACACTCGTCCTCTGCGGCGGCGCTACCATCAACGGCGTCTTCTTAAAGGCCGGCATGGTCGATGGCATTTCCGAAGTCATCGTTCCGCATGTCGAAGGAAACCATGACCAGAAGGGCATTGCAGAAACGAATGTATTCGTTCCTGATTCCTTCCCCCTGAAGAAAGTGACACAGCTTCCAAATGGCGGCGTTCACCTTGTCTTTGAAAAGAAATAAATAATGAACTCTAAAAGGGGCCGTGACAATGACTGCACTTGTCACAGCCCTTTTTATCGCGCATGTTTTATTGCCGTCTTGCCCCTAAACGAAGTTCGGAAGAGTTTGTTTACTTTGTCAGAAAATGCGCACTTATGAAATTTTGTGTGGAGTGCGGTCAAAAACGGCAGAAGATTCGATATCTTCGGATGAAATCTGTATTCATATTTTTATGGCGGATTATGACATATTGTTGTATAATAAACGAAAAACTTTAGTAAAGGGCAGATGAAGACAGAGTCTGCCGGCAAAACGGAGAGGATTGGTGTTTTTATGGCTGAAACGGTATGGTCGCTCCTGCCGCCTGTGATTACTATCATTCTGGCGTTAGCGACGAAAGAAGTGTACATGTCCCTTGCCATCGGTATTTTTATCGGTGCGTTCATGTTCGCAGGGTTCAGTTTCCTGGGCGCGATCGACACGATGTTTGCAATCATGTCGGATAAGATCGGCTCGAATGTTTACATTCTTGTATTCCTGGTGCTTTTGGGAATCATGGTCGCTGCGATCCAGAAGTCCGGCGCTTCGCAGGCATATGGTGATTATGCAGCGCGTACGATCAAGGGAAAGAGAAGCGCTCTTTTCGTTACGATGATTCTTGGCATCCTGATTTTCATCGACGACTACTTCAACTGTCTGACTGTTGGTACGGTCATGAGACCGGTCACTGACCGTTTCAATATTACAAGAGCCAAACTGGCGTATATCATTGACGCTACGGCAGCTCCTGTCTGCATCATTGCACCGGTATCGAGCTGGGCAGCAGCTGTTACTTCCTCTCTTCCGGAAAACAGCGGCATTGATGGATTTGCCCTCTTCCTGCAGACCATTCCGCTCAACCTTTATGCATGGCTGACGATTATTTTCATGATTATTATCATCTGGTCCGGCAAGGATTTCTCCCGCATGGCTGATTTTGAAAAAGAAAGCGGCGGCACACTTGTCATTCCTGCTGAATATGCAGAAGATGATTCCATGGCTCCTGTCGGCAATGGACGCATCATCGACCTCATTCTTCCTCTTATCGTCCTGATCGGCGGCTGTATTTTCGGCATGCTTTATACTGGCGGCATCCTGGATGGAAAGGGCGTTGCAGAAGCTTTCGCCAACTGCGAATCGGCACGCGGCCTTGTTATCGGTTCCTTTATGACTCTTATTTTCACCTTCATTCTTTACATCCCGAGAAAAATCCTGAACATGACCACCTTCTGCAGCTGCTTTGTAGAAGGCTTCAAGCAGATGACTTCCGCTATCATGATCCTTTCTCTGGCATGGACACTCTCCGGTGTTGTTGGTGAAGATTACCTGAATATCGGCAGCTACGTAGGCAGCGTTGTCAGCGACAATGCAACGATTGCCGTCATGCTTCCGGCTGTATTCTTCCTCGTTGCTATCGGCCTTGCTTTTGCAACCGGTACATCCTGGGGCACCTTCGGCATCCTGATTCCTATCGTCCTTGCCATTGTTGCCAATGATAACAACCTGATGGTTATGACTGTGGCTGCTGTCCTGGCAGGTGCTGTTGGCGGCGACCATGTCTCCCCGATTTCCGATACCACGATTCTGGCATCGGCCGGCGCGCAGTGCCATCATATCGATCATGTCTCCACGCAGATTCCTTATGTGGCAGTTGTAGTAGTAAGCTGCGTTTTCGGTTATCTCGTTTCCGGCCTGACTGGAAATGGATATATCGGTGATGTAGTAGGACTTGCTGTCATGCTCGTCATCCTCGGCTACTTCCTGAAATTCAAAGCAGCAAAATAAACACCAATTGAAAAGCGCCCGTATCTGCCAGGCAGATGCGGGCGCTTTTTTGTTCTTCTAGCTTATTGATGATTGAAGGAGTCTGTGATTTTCCGAAGCATTGTCACGATGGTGAGGATGACAGTGAGCGCAAGGATTGTCATGGACCAGGCGACGCCTACAGTCATGTAGCCTGTGAAGGAAAAATCCCAGTTGAAGTACATGACGGTAATGATTGCTGTAGCAATGCATCCGATAGCAATCAGTGTGGCATTGGCCCTGTATGTGACAAGGTACAGGATGCCTGCCAGATAGCCGAAAAGCCCGGCAGAGGATAATAGCTCATGATGGTAGAGCACAAGAGAGACAGCAGACGAAATTAAAGAATATTTCATGAAAACCTCCATATAAAACAAAGGGACTGGTACTCGAAATCCCTTTGGATAAAGAATCGGATTTGCTTTAGCTTGTCATGGCTTTGAAATCAGGATCGGTTCTGAGCCATGCAAAATGATCCTGCGTCTTTGCAGTCTGTTTTACATCGGCAGGGGAGAGATCGATGGCCTTCTTCAGGTATTGAAGAGCATGTTCCTTATCTCTTTTATCTGCATAGTTGGTAGCGATGCCGTAGTAGGACCATGTGTTTTTAGGGTCGGCTGCGAGAACTTTCTGGAAATAGGCGATGGATTCATCGTAATGCTTTCCCAGCTTCTGCGCCATGGCCATATCATAAAAAGCCTGCACATAATCAGGATTGATGGCAAGCGATTCCTTAATTGTTGCAATGCCTTCTTCAGGAGATACGTCAAAGGCCTGTATAATTCCCTTGAGTGAAAGGGCTTTGTAATTTTCAGGGTCGTTTTCAAGTGCCTTTCCGCATGCCTCGAGGGCAGAAAGGTGATCTCCCTTCCCGTAAGCGATGGCAGCCTTGTGGTACCATTCATCAGATTCCTTTGAAATCTGGTGAAGCGGTGCCTTTGCTGCAGGGGCAGAGGAAGCCGGAGGCTTTTTGGCGGGCTGGGGCTCTTGCGATCCGCATCCTGCTGTCAAAAAAAGAAGGCCTGCAAGAAGTAAGCCTGCGTATGGTTTCACAGATGATTCCTCGTTTCCAATCTTAAAAAATCTATGATTTCTTTTTTCTATTTATATTGTATAATATTTATTATAAACCAATCCTATTCATAATGTAAATTGTATAGGTCATTGAGGGAGGAAATGAAATGAGCAAATATGCATTCATTACAGGCGCAACGAGCGGCATCGGTCTTGCCACGGCAAAAGCACTGGCAGCAGGCGGTTATGATCTGGCGCTGGCTGCAAGGAACGAAGGGAAGCTTTCTTCTGTGAAGGCTGACATTGAAAAAGAGTTTTCCGTCAAGGTCACTCCATACGTCCTGGATGTCAGGGAACCAGAAGAAATCAGGAAAACCGTTGCCGCATGCCTTGCTGCTTTCGGCGCACCGGATGTTCTTGTCAATGATGCGGGACTTGCAAGGGGACTTGAACCGTATGCAGAAACAAAGGAAGAAGATATCCTTCAGATGATCGATACGAATATCAAAGGGCTCTTCCTTGTCACTCGTGCATTCCTTCCGTCCATGCTTGAAAGAAACAGCGGCCACATCGTCAACCTTGGCTCTACGGCAGGCCTTTATGCGTATGCAGGCGCTGCTGTCTACTGCTCGACAAAGGCAGCCGTCAAGACATTCAGCGACGGCATCCGCATCGATGTCATTGACAGCGATATCAAGGTGACCACGATCCAGCCGGGCATCGTTCACACGCCTTTCAGTGAAGTCCGCTTCCATGGCGACAAGAAAAGAGCAGAAGCCGTTTATGAAGGCGTAGATGCGCTTCATGCAGAAGATATCGCAGATATCATTGCTTTTGCCGTAAGCCGTCCCAAACGCGTGCAGATCAGCGATATCGTCATCATGGCCAATCAGCAGGCGACCGGATTCATGGTCAGCAAGAAGAAAAAGCAGTAATTTCCTTTCATCCTGAATATTTCAGGGGAGGGTTTGCTTTTTTTGGAATCATCTTGTATAATATAAAAGCTTGCTGTTTGGCAAGTAACTTCCTGGCCCGCGGAGAGCGCGGGACATAGGTCCGAAAAGGAGGCGAATTTCGTGAAAAAGTATGAAGTTATGTTCATTGTGAATGCAGCTGATGATGAAGTCATTAAGGCTGCTGTCAAGCTGGTGCAGGACACGATCACAAGAATCGGCGGCACGATTGACAATGTTGATGAATGGGGCAAACGTCATCTTGCGTACGAAGTAAAGCATCAGAGTGAAGGCTACTACGTAGTAGTAGATTTCCAGGCTGATCCGGCGCAGATTAAAGAACTTGACCGCGTTATCAAGATTCATGAAGAAATTATCCGTCATATCATTGTAAAACAGGATGACTAAGAGGTAGAAACGATGAATTCAGTTCAAGTTATGGGTAATCTGGCACGGGACCCCGTGATTCGTGCAACAAAGACGGGTCGTGCGGTCGCATCATTTACCGTTGCGGTAAATCGTAACTACACAACTCCTCAGGGTGAACAGAAGGAGCTGACTGACTGGATCAACGTTGTTGCCTGGGGCAATCTCGCAGAGTCTGTCGGCAACCAGCTGAAAAAAGGCATGCGTGTATTCGTTGAAGGCCGCTTAAGCACCCGCTCTTATGACACTCCGGAAGGACAGAGAAGATGGGTGACTGAAGTGGTTGCTAATTTCGTAGCACTTCCGCTTGGAAATGCGCATCCTTCACAGCCTCAGGGTCCGTTCGGCGCATCCGGAAAAATGGGTTCACAGGGATCTAGTTCCGGCGGCTTTGGACAATTTGGGAATTCCACACCGGGAGATGAGGACATTCCATTCTGATAAGCAATTGATTTTGGAGGATAAAGAACCATGTTTAGAAAAGATAGAACAAGAAGACCGAGAAGAAAGGTCTGCCAGTGCTGCGTTGATCACGTAGACACCATTGATTACAAGAATATCGCTGCTCTTCGCCGTTTCGTTTCTGAAAGAGGCAAGATTCTGCCGCGTCGTGTTACAGGAACATGCGCAAAGCATCAGCGTAAGATTAACCTCGCTATCAAGAGAGCTAGAGCTATCGCTCTTCTTCCTTTCAGCGCTGACTAATCAAAACGGATCCCCGGCTTATGCTGGGGATTTTTTATTTGCATAAATAAGAGGAGAAAGAGGAATCGGAACTGTTTTTTCTCGTTTATTCTTCTAAATTCTCGAGGAATCCCCATACTCCTTTATGATTCTATATCATCATTGATTGTGCCATTGACAATATAAGAGCGCGAAGTTTATACTTGGTTTAGCAATTTAATACAAAAAGCGACGGAGCTTCCTTTCCCTACGGTACGCGGAGAATAGGGAGCTTTTACACTTTTTGCAGAGTGCATCATTTTATTTTCAGGCATGACGCGATTCTTGGGGGAATCGGCGCGCGGCCTGCGTTTTTGAGGAGGCGGCTTATGGATAAGTCGGAGAAAAAAGAAAGCTTTGGGAAGAAGTACGGGCTGATACTGGCATTGATTGCCATGGCTATCGTGTACCTCTTCTCGACTCCGGTGGATCTCCCCACGCAGGGGCACAGACTCATCGGAATTCTGGTATTTGCGGTTATTATTTGGATGACGGAAGGCGTTTCCTATCCGGTCAGTGCGTTTGTCATTGTAACGTTTATGGCATTTGCGCTCGGCATGGCGCCTGATCCGGCAAAACACGGCGCACTGCTTGGCACAAGCAAGGCTCTCCAGATGGGGTTGTCCGGGTTCTCGACTACAGCCTGGGCACTGGTAGCAGCGGCTATGTTTCTGTCAGCGGGCATGATGATCACGGGTCTTGACAAGCGTATCGCTCTTGTCGTTATGTCCCATGTCGGCGTCAAGTCCAGCCGTCTTGTCATCGGCGTCATTTTCGTTGGTTTCATTCTGAGTTTCTTCGTACCGTCCACAACGGCCAGAGTTTCCTGCATGGTTCCGATTGTTGTAGGCATCATCCGCGCATTCGGCCTTGAAAAGGGATCCACGTTTGCAGCTGTACTGATGATGGCCGTTGCTCAGGCAGACAGCCTGTGGAACATCGGCATCAAGACAGCAGCAGCACAGAACATGGTTGCTATCGGATTCATCCAGCAGGTTCTCGGCAAGGATATCAGCTGGCTGGAATGGTTCATCGCCGCTGCTCCTTATGCAGCAGTTATGTCTGTCATTCTTTATCAGCTCCTGATCCATGTCATGCCACCGGAAATCAAGGAAATGCCTGGCGGCAAGGAAGCTCTTCAGAAAATGCTGAAGGAAATGGGACCGGTATCCGTCAACGAAAAGAAGCTGCTCATCATTTCCTGTCTGCTTCTCTTCTTCTGGGTTACAGAAAAGAAACTTCATCCGTTTGATACGACAACAGTCACCATTACAGGCATCATGCTGATGATGCTTCCGCGCATCGGCTTCATGAGCTGGAAAGATGCTGTTCCGCATATCAACTGGGGTACGGTTGCTCTCTTCGGCGTAGGTATTTCCCTGGGCACAGCCCTTCTGAAATCCGGCGCAGCTATCTGGCTGGCTAACCACTTTGTTGCCCTCTTCGGCATGGAAACGATGACACCGCTCGTTGTCATTGCCATTCTTGCCTTTTTCCTTACGGTTATCCATCTGGGCTTTGCAAGTGCGACAGGCCTGGCATCCGCTATGATCCCGATCGTCATTGCCGTTCTTCAGAGCGTCAAGACACCGGGCATCGACGTCCTCGGCATGACCATGATTCTCCAGTACACCATCTGCTTCGGTTATATTCTCCCGGTCAATGCACCGCAGAACATGATCGCTTACAGTACCGGATACATTACATCCAAGGACTTCCTTAAGACTGGTATTCCATTTACCATTATTTCCTACTGCATGATCCTCCTCTTCTCAGCTACCTATTGGCACTGGCTGGGCTATGTAGGCTGATTGATGCGCCTGTAAAACAAAAGAAGCTGCGGGACGATTGGCTGATCCCGCAGCTTCTTTCTTTTTTATATAGAAAATTTAATATATATTGAGAGCATAACAAGAAAGTGTTATAATTATAACGTAAAGAGGAATCTTTGAGGTGGTAAAATTCGCCGCGGCCACACACCCGACCCGGGTCAGAAGAGATGCAGGAGAGGCGGCGCCTGCCGAAGGTTCTTCCATGAAAAGAGACATCCGGCGGGGTGTCTTTTTTCATGGAAAAGTCATGCAGCAAAATAAAAAAGGGACGGATTTCCTGCGGAGATGCGTTCTTTTTTTGATAGGAAGAAAAGCGGGGGATATCCTGTTTTTCTCCGAAAAAATAAGGGAAAAGTCTTGACATTCACAGGAGTGAATGATATTCTAATAACGTAAGTTAGCACTCAAAGTTAAAGAGTGCTAATAATGGTGATAAAAATGGCTGGAAAAAATAATGATAAGAGAGGCGCCAATCATGGCGCAAACGAACTGAATGAAAGAAAGAGAAAGGTACTCTGGGCCGTCGTGCAGGATTACTCGGAAACAGCCGAGCCTGTAGGATCAAGAACCATTGCCCGCAAGTACAATCTGGGCGTCAGCAGCGCTACGATCCGTAACGAAATGCAGGACCTGGAAGATGAAGGATACCTGGAACAGCCGCATACATCGGCAGGCAGGATTCCTTCCATCAAGGGATACCGCTTCTATGTAGACTGGCTGATGCAGCCTTCTCCAGTAACGGATGATGAAAAGTCCATGATCAACCATATCCTGGAAGAACATGTGACAAAGCAGGATGAAATCTCCCGTGACATTGCAAGAACGGTGGCATCTCTGACGCATACGCTTTCCGTTGCAACTTCGGCCGGCGGAAAGAGGAAATTCAATTACATGAGATTCCTCCCGCTTGATGGGCGGCGCGCTATTATGCTCGTCGTTACGAATCAGGGAGAGGTATCCAATGCAGTGGTGGATATTCCGGCAGATTCTTCTCTTGATGAAATGCAGCTGCTGGCAGACAGGATGAATCATTTCCTGCACGGCAGAGAAATAGACAATACGGATGAGCAGCTCATTCTCTCCTTCCAGAAGGATGTGGAGAGGGATCTGACTCCTTATATGCATGTGTTCAAAGCGCTGCAGAAAACGCTTCAGCCTCCTAAGGAAGTATATGCCGGAGGCGCATCGCAGCTGATCGAGCAGCCGGAATTCAAGAATGTCGAAAAAATGCAGGATATACTGAATCTCCTGGAGCAGAGGGATATGCTGGAAAGCATGCTCCTTTCCTCGTCGGATCAGCCTATCGCTGTTCATATCGGCACGGAGAATCCGGTCAAGTCCCTTTCGGACCTTTCCATTGTCCGCGCGCAGTTTTCCTCGGGCGGCCGCATTATCGGCTCAGTCGCCGTCCTGGGGCCTACGAGGATGCAGTACAGCAGGATCATCGGAATGATGCGGTTCATGCAGCAGAGACTGGATACTTTATTGAAGAAGAATGATTAGGTGATTAGGAGGTTTCCGGATGAAGGAAAACGAGAAGGAAAAGACCGGGGGCGCAGCAGGCGCTGCTGCCAAGGCTGCTGAAAAGGTAGCTGAGGCTTTTGGAAGAAAGAAAAAACCAGAAGATGCTCCGGCAGAAGAAAAGGCTGAAACGATAGAGGAACCGACGGCTGAGGATCTGAAGAAGCAGGTCGAATTCCTGACAAAGCAGGCTGCCGTTGCTGAAGCAACAGCCAAGGAAGCCGCTGAAAAGCTGGAGGAGCAGACGAAGAAGGATCTCAATGATTATATGAGACTTCAGGCAGACTTTGATAACTTCCGCCGCCGCACCAGAGAAAATGATGCGAAGGCTGCTGATATTTACAAGGCAGAAACACTGAAGAGTTTTCTTCCTGTTTTAGATAATTTTGAGCTGGCCCTGGCTCATATGAAAAAGGATGAATCGGGTGAAGCGTACATTCAGGGATTTGAACTGCTGCAGAAACAGCTGGTCAAGATCATGACGGATTATGGAATCAGCGAAATCGAAGCAGCCGGCCAGAAATTTGACCCTCATTTCCATGAAGCGGTCATGATGGTAGAATCCAATGACAAGGAAGATGAAACTGTTCTGGCAGTATTCCAGAAGGGATACATGTATAAAGATACGGTTCTGCGTCCTGCCAAAGTCCAGGTTGTCCACAACAACTGATTTTGGCACTAACATAGAAATTAAGACCTGTTAAAGAATATAAGAAAGGGGACATTTTAAATGTCAAAAGTAATCGGTATTGATTTAGGTACTACCAACTCTGTAGTCGCAGTTATGGAAGGCGGCGAACCTGTCGTTATTCCGAATGCGGAAGGTTCCCGTCTGACACCATCCGTTGTCGGCTTCTCCAAGACCGGCGAAAGACTCGTCGGCCAGCTGGCTAAGCGCCAGGCTGTATCCAACCCGTCCCGTACCATCGTTTCCATCAAACGTCATATGGGCAGTGATTACACCGTTGATATCGACGGCAAGAAATACACACCACAGGAAATTTCCGCTATGATCCTTCAGAAGCTGAAGGTCGATGCAGAAGCATACCTCGGTGAAAAGGTAACCGATGCAGTTATTACCTGCCCGGCATACTTCACAGATGCTCAGCGTCAGGCAACCAAGGACGCAGGCAAGATTGCAGGACTGAATGTCCTCCGTATCATCAACGAACCGACCGCATCCTCTCTGGCTTACGGCCTTGACAAGATCAAAGACGGCAAGGAACACCGCTTCCTCGTTTATGATCTGGGCGGCGGCACATTCGATGTATCCATCCTCGATCTGGCTGACGGCGTATTCGAAGTAAGAGCTTCCAACGGCAACGGCCATCTGGGCGGCGATGACTTCGATAACCGTGTCATGGACTGGATTGCTGATAAATTCAAGGCACAGAACGGCTTTGAACTGAAGCGTGACCCGATGACAAACCAGAGACTGAAGGAAGCCGGCGAAAAGGCAAAGATCGAACTTTCCAGCGTTATGTCCACCGATATCAACCTTCCATTCATTACCATGGATTCCAATGGACAGCCGGTACACTTCGATGCAACACTGACCCGTGCTGAATTCGACAAGATCACTGACGACCTCGTTCAGGCTACTGTCGAACCGATTGATCTGGCTATGAGAGATGCAGGCGTTACCGTTTCCGATATTGATAAGGTTCTCCTCGTCGGCGGTTCTTCCCGTATCCCGGCAGTACAGACACTGATCCGCAACAAGTTCGGCAAGGAACCATCCAAGGGAGTCAACCCGGATGAATCCGTTGCAGTCGGCGCAGCTATTCAGGCCGGCGTACTCAAAGGCGAAGTCAAGGACGTTCTCCTCCTCGACGTTACCCCGCTTTCCCTGGGTATTGAAACCCTGGGCGGCGTATTCACAACCATGATCAAGAGAAATACCACCATCCCGACTTCCAAGTCCCAGGTATTCTCCACAGCAGCTGACAACCAGCCTTCTGTTGACATCCATGTTCTTCAGGGTGAAAGACCGATGGCTGCCGACAACAAGACACTCGGCCGCTTCGAACTGAGCGACATTCCTCCGGCTCCGCGCGGAGTACCGCAGATCCAGGTAACATTTGATATCGATGCCAACGGCATTGTTCACGTATCCGCTAAGGATCTTGGCACAGGCAAGGAACAGAAGATCGATATTACTTCTTCCACAGGCCTTTCCGATGAAGAAATCCAGAAGATGCAGGATGATGCCAAGGCTCATGAAGCAGAAGACCAGAAACGCAAGGAAGCTATCACTGCAAAGAACAATGCAGAAGCTCTGATTTATCAGGCTGAAAAGACCGTCAAGGATCTTGGCGACAAGGCAGATCCGGCTAAGGTCAAGGAAATCAATGATGCTGTTGCAAAACTTAAGGAAACCCTTAAGGGCGACGACACTGAAAAGATCAAAGCTGATGCAGATGCTCTGACAAAACCGCTGCATGAACTGACCGAAAACCTGTACAAGCAGGCACAGCAGCAGGCTGCCGGCCAGCAGGGCGCACAGCAGCAGTCCGCTGGAAAACAGGACAAAGACAATGTAGTCGACGCAGATTATAAAGTCGTCGATGACGATGATAAGAAATAATAAGGAATAGTGTGGATTCTTTATGGCAAACAGCAAGGATTACTATGATATCCTTGGCGTAAGCAAAAGCGCCTCGGAAGATGATATAAAAAGGGCATACAGAAAACTTGCACGTAAGTATCATCCTGACCTGAATAAGGATAATCCCAAAGAGGCAGAGGAGAAGTTCAAGGAAGTCAATGAGGCTTACCATGTCCTCTCCGATGCCGACAAGAGGGCTCAGTATGACCAGATGGGACCGGATGCTTTCCAGCAGGCGTCCCAGGGCGGCGGAGCCGGATACGGCGGATTCGGTGGATTCGGACAGGGCGGTTTCAACGGGCAGGGATTTGACTTCGGCGGTTTTGACATGGGTGACATCTTTGATATGTTCACCGGCGGAAGCCGCCGCCAGCCAAACGGACCGGAACAAGGCGCTGATCTTCGTTATGACTTAAGGATTACACTCAGGGAAGCATTCACAGGCGTGAAGAAGAAATTCTCCATACCGAAGAATGAAACCTGCGATCATTGTCATGGTTCCGGAGCAGAACCCGGATCCCAGATCGATGAATGCCCGGACTGCCACGGTACCGGTCAGCAGAGGATCGTCAGGAACGGCCCCTTCGGACAGATGGTGAATATCGTCACCTGTCAGCAGTGCGGCGGCACAGGGAAGATTATCAAAAACAAGTGCAAGGAATGCCATGGCAGCGGTACTGTCAGAGCGTCCAAGACCATTGAAGTCAATATCCCTGCCGGTGCCGACAGCGGCGTCCGCATGAGGGTGGCCGGCGAAGGAGAGCCCGGCAGGAGAGGCGGTCCGAAAGGAGACCTCTATGTCTACATTTATGTGGAAGACGATCCGGACTTTGAAAGAGAAGGCGACGACCTTTACAAGACCGTCAATATTTCCTATCCCGTAGCAGCCTTGGGCTCCACCATCAAAGTGAAGACCCTGGACAAGGAAGTGGAACTTAAGGTTCCAGCCGGTACCCAGACAGGCACCCGGTTCCGCATCTCCGGCGAAGGCATGCCTCATCTGCAGTCCTCCCGCAAAGGGAACCTCTATGTGGAAGTCCATGTAACGGTGCCTAAGCGGCTGAACGAAGACCAGAAGAATGCACTCCTTCACTTTGCCAATGAAATGGGGGAAGACTGCTCCCAGTATAAAGGAAAGAGCTCCTTCCTTGATAAAATCATAGACAAGTTCAAACAGTAATTTAAAAATCCCATCGGTTATCCGGTGGGATTTTTTTATGCTTTCTTCGCAAGTGTCAAACTTTCCTCTGCAATTCATTTGACTGTCGATCATTACGATCTTCGTGGCTTCGATTGAATCCGTATTCCTGTATAGCTCTGGCAAGTCTCCCCATTGGGGAAGAAGAAGCTCCATATACGCCTATTTGCCCCTCCAGGCATCTTGGCCTATAGTTTCTCATTTAGAAGTCTTCTGGTATAGGTCATCTCTCCATAGCAGCAGTAAATCGTCCGGGAGTCCCGGCGTGCCACACGCCACCCTGTAACTTGTAAATCTGATACAGCTCTGTGTCAATACGCTCCAGAGCCATAGCTATAAGCTGACAGTTCATTTCTTCGAGCCAATGAGATAACTTCCTTTCAGACTCAATAGAGTCATCAGATCAAGGGGAGGCTTTCCTATTTTACTGCTTCTGGAAAAATTCCCCTGCCGGGTAAAATTTTACACTAAGCAAGATTGCGGGCAAGGGCACAAGTACGGCCTTGTATGATGCGCTGAGAGTGAATGACCACGCAGCTTTCGTAAAAGAAGTACAGTGAAAACTGAGGAAGAATCCACAATGGGAAAAAGCTATCCGGGACGGCTATCAGTACTTAATGGCAAACTGGGAGGGTATCCATGAAGCCTTGACCCAGACAGGTGAATGGATGCGACTCATAGAAAATGGTGGTTATCAGCATATTATGTAGCATTTATACCGGGGCCCTTCTTCTCATTCAAAAAATTCCAGCAATATGTTGACACCGTTTTTGGATGAAATAGAAACGTGACAAATGATTCTTTATTTAGTATAATAAGGCACAGGTAATGAATGTTTTTTTATGAAGGGGGGTGAAACCGTATGGCTCCCGAATGTGTGATTTGTAGAGTATTAGCAGCTTCACAGGCAGTGATTCTGTGTGCTATGCATAAAGATACACGGGGGGTATAACTATGCTTTAAATCTGGTGAAAATGGCGATGACCCTTCATACATATGATTTTAGGAGACAGTGTAATCGTATGCTGTCTTTTTTGCGTACTCAAAACTCCTCCTGCCCAAGAGCATATGGGAATGGCAATCGTAGGATTTGCAATACGGATTGTTTGCTGCCCGGGGCCATATATTTGTAATTGTCCTCATTAATCATTCATTACTGGTACAAATATATGACGGTTTTCGAAAGAAGATAAGGAGAAAATGAGTATGAAATTATCAGGGAAAAAATTAACGACAGCGATTTTGGCCGGTTTGATGGGCGCTACCATGTTCGGTGGCAGTGTATTTGCTGAAGTTTCGGATCAGGAATTTATCGAAGTAAGACAAGGCGTTAATTCAAACAAAGCAAGAATTTCACAATTGGAAAATGCTCAATCGACGGCAAAGGATTACTCCACGGATATTGCGGCCAACAAGAAGGCCATCGGCGATGAGGCTGCTGCCCGTGAATCCGGAGATAATGCCCTCCAGAACCAGTTCAAGAAGGAATCCGCTGCCCGTCAGGCTGATATTTCCCGTCTGGACAACAAGATTCATGATGTATCCAAGGAAGTAGATACTGTCGGTGCCCTGTCCATGGCTATGAGCGGTCTCCATCCGCTGTCCTATGATGAAGGAGATGCCCGCTTCCAGCTCTCTGCCGCTGTAGGTACCTATGATGGCACTGAAGCTCTGGCACTGGGCGGATTCTATCACTTCAACCGTGACTCCATGCTTTCCGTAGGCGTAGCTACGGACCTGGGGGCTGATGAACACCGCATGGGTGCTAACGTAGGCTATACCAGAAGAATCGGCCAGGGTGGCCATGTATCCCGTCCTTCTGAAGGCACCGTTTCCGATATCATGAAAGATATTAAGAATCTGGAACAGAAACAGGCCAAAATGGAACAGGAAAATGAACAGCTGAAACAGCAGCTGGCTGCTCTGAAGAAATAATCCTGGTTCGGGAATAAAAAGACAATAAAAATCCTGCCGCTTTGTATGAGAGCGGCAGGATTTTTATTTTGGAAATCGTATGGCCCTGCGGCATGTAACGCCCAGCTCCTTTCCCAGAAAGGAGCTGGGTGGAGCCCTGAGAATAGGTCTGCCTTCCTGCCGACTGGTATTTATTGATATTTTTGCCGAGATCCTTCGCTGTCGCTCAGTATTCTGGTCATATGTCAAGTCTTTTTTTTGAAGAAATTTATTGTTTTTTCTTAAAAAAGTGTAACCTTAACACACCACCGGGTAAATCGATTTTTTTTGAATATATTCCGGCGTTCGATCTTTCTATTCCAACGTTACCATTACTTTGTTATCGGAATACAGCTGATGTTTATCCAGTAATGTAAAGATCAGCCGGACGATCTTTCGAGCAACGAGATTGAGTGCGGCCCTGTGTGGAAATAGGGTCTTACGACTGCGAATACGTTCATATGCCTCGCGATATTTAGCGCTGTAGTTTATGATCTGTCCTGTAGCTAAGAGCACATAATAGCGGAGATACACATCACCGGCTTTTGACAGATGCTTAACCGGGCTTTCTGATTGACCGGATTGCTTTCCTCTCCAGGTTAATCCTATGTATTTAGCTAGGGCATCATCGGTTTTGAACCGCTTGATATCGCCAATTTCCGCTAGGAGCCCTCCGGCTATGACTGGTCCGACGCCGTCGATTGACAGCAGGATCTGATATGAGTCGCTTGAAAAACTTTTGGCCATTGTCTCAATGGACTTGTCCAATTTCTTTATTGCAGCCTCAAGAGAGTGTATAATGAAAAAGGACACGGATAATCCCGAAGTCAGTGGCTCATAAACCCTTTTGTCCAACCGATAGGAATTGCGGGCTGCCTTCTTCACTTTTTCGACGACATCTAAAGGATGGGAAAATCTTCCGTGTCCTTTTTCTGTGATGAAATTGAGCAGTTCCTCATCGGACAGACTGAGGATTTCATCAGGGCCCTGAAAGGTCGTCAGCAGCTCCTGGCAGGTGGTGGTCCATACATTACAAAAGGGATTCTCTCCTGTCATAAGTCCGCTGCATTCAAGGTAGATGCTGTTTCCGGTCGAGTTCTTCACTATTCCCATGAGTTTGGCGATGCGGAATCTCAAACGTGTAAGTACCCGCAAGCCAAGCAGTTCTGGCCCTTTCCAAGGGCGTGACCGGATTTTGTTGGAACGCGCATAATCGGCAATAACCATGGCATCGACATAGTCGTCTTTCCCTACATCCGTAAAAGTTTTCTTGTAAGCATGAATCTCTTTGGAATTAACGGAATAGACGATGGCTGGGATGTGTCCGTTAAAATGTGCAACGGACAGAAATGTTGCCAGGTGAAAAGAATAAACCGAAGTAGCCTCTAACGCAATGACAACCTGTATGACATCAGGATAGAATTTCAAGAAGTCACTGACTTTTTCGACAATTCCTACAGATCCAGCAGGAGTGTTAGGAGCGGAAAAACGCAGATGCGCGTGCCCAGGATGGTCCTCAGGGGAAAAAGGCATCGCATGCACAACGTTCTCTTTCATCGAAACGTCTATACCAACAAACAAAGAATGGAGTAATTCATATTGTTTCATAATCGCACCTCCTTCCTGGCAACATTCATGAAATAGGAGAAGGAATCCTGATCTCAAACTCCCTCTAAAATCTCGTTAATAGGCAATCACCCGTGGAGGTAAATCGTTTACTGGAAGAAGCTCCGCCCGGGGCCGCAAATTCTGAAGTAGGCAGAATGGGAGAAAGAGCCAGGCGAGAATACTGAGCTGGCGGTAGAACCGCAGGATGACTTGGTCGTCTTCTGAGCTATTCCATGTTACTTTCATCGTAGCACCAGGATTCCCTACCCATCAAGATGGGCAATGGAAGTATTTAACTTCATGCCCTACACATACTATACGAGGATGACGGGAGGAGGCGGGAAGGCCAGAACGTAACGCAGGCTCCTTTCTCAGAAAGGAGCTGGGCGATAGGGCTGCGGTCTGGTTCAGCATCCGTCTTGCCTTTCCTAACAGTCATGACCGGACGGGTTGAAAATGCACGTGCGAGCCCCTACAAATCGGATACAGGCGGTGGGGACGAATGTGTTCACGATTGCAAAAAAATCGCCGGTGGCCCTATGTGTAGGAGCTGAATTGCAGGGGCTTCCACGGGGGAAGCAGCGATATTTGACCACAGCCCAATCGAGTATAATGACAGGCGTTTACGAGTCACGAACCACGAGCTGCCTGTCATGAATCCTGGGTATGCACAGGATTCACGGCGGGCGCGCCACGTGCCCCCTGCGATGAACGGCTTTATGCCCGGCCCTTATAACCGCAATTGATACCGGTACGGTCGTATTTCTTTGTTTATCTGCAGGGATTCTTGGGGCATAGGTCAGCTCTCCCTGACGGCAGTAAATCGTTCGGAGTCCCGGCGTGCCACACGCCGCTGCCGCCATGGTAAGCTGCCTGCAGAAAGCCGAATCCATGGGAAGGGGGACTTTCTCATGAAGAAATCTGGAAGGAAACCGGAAGAATGAGGGGCCGGACCACAAGTGGAGATTCCAAACCCCGGGGAGCCTGGGCAAATCAATTTCTTCAAGGACGGGAAACCACATATCGGGAGGAATCTATGATAACCCTGCCCTCTCAGATGCTTATCCGGGATATGGTCATCAGGCGAAGAGGTGCCCATGGGGCCGCATCAAAAGGGGTCAGGAAAGCATGAAAAAAGAGGAAATGCTTTGCAAAAAGCATTTCCTCTTTTGTATGTCCATAGTCCGCTGAAAAACGAATTACTTGGAGTACAGTTCGACGATGTTGGTTTCGTTGACTTCGTCCTTGTAGGGGAGTTCGTCTCTCTGGGGGAAACGGGTGAGGGTTGCGGTCCAGTTGTCGAAGGACTTTTCGATGTATGGAAGATCGAAGGTCTTCAGTTCCTGGAAGGACTGTTTGAACATTTCATTGGTTCTGTAGGATTCCTTCAGGGAAATAACCTGTCCCGGACGAACGGGGTAGGAAGGAATGTCTACTCTCTTGCCGTCAACCACGATGAGTCCGTGGGTAACCATCTGACGAGCCTGACGGATGGAACGTGCAAAGCCTGCACGGTATACAAGGTTGTCCAGTCTTGTTTCCAACAGGAACAGCAGGTTTTCGCCTACGACGCCGGACATTCTCCTTGCTTTATCATAATAGCGGTAGAACTGCTTTTCAAGCAGGTTGTACATCGCTTTAACCTTCTGTTTTTCTGCGAGCTGAACGCCGTATTCAGACTGTTTTTTCTGACGGGTTTCAGCTACCTGCCGTTTTAACGCTTTCGGATGGCCGTAAATGTTTACGCCGAAACGTCTGCTGGTCTTAAAACGGAGATTTCTGTTAGTTGCCATTGTGTGAGTCACCTCTCTAAAAAATTAGCTGCATATTCGAAACAGCTTTTATATTATAATTTGTTTCTGCTTATCTGTCAATGAAATTTCTCTGTATAGAGTGTATTTTCCCTGTTCCTTTCAGTTTAGGGGAAAATCCATGGATATTCATCCCCTGTCTTTGGATAATACCCATACATAAGGCTTTCCATCCTGCTTGTGAAGACCGACGACTTCAGGCATGAAGGAGGGGAATTCCCTGCCGTATTCCTCGAGGAAGAGGAAGTAGGAAAGGATGTCCTTTGTCCATGTTTCTCCGGCCGCCAGAAGGCAGATGCCCGGAGGATAGGGAAGGACGGCTTCAAGAGCAGTTCTTCCTTCGGCCTCTGCAAGCGGGCATTTTTCGCCTTTTCCTGAGAGCCATAATTGATTGGCTTTCCTGCCTGTCATTGGCGCATCCGGGAAATGCTCAGAGGAAAAGAGGGTATTGAGGAGAGAAAAAACATTCTTTTCATGAAGGAAATGGAAGAAGCGGGAAGAAAGGTCCCGGATGTCTTCTTCCGGAAGGGAAGAACATTCCGGAAGGATTTCAGAAACCGGCCTGTTTTCCTCGAAGGCCTTTTCCAGATCGGCCAGGGCAGAAACCAATCTCTTTGCCTTTCCTTCCTTGTCGCCTGGCTCGGCAAGAAAGAGAATTGTGCAGAAATCGGACTTCTCCGGCGTGATGCCTTTGGATTCAAGGTACATAGAAATAAGAGGCGCAGGGATTCCTTCCTTGTATTCCTTCAGGGATCCGCTTGTCAGAAGGATCTTGCAGGGATCGATCATCGAAAGTCCGTCTTCTGCGTGAGAGAATCCATGCCACGCGTAGTCTTTGGAAATAGAGGAGAAAGCAGGATCATTCATGATTTCCTTATCATCTGCTTCTTCCCATTTCCTTCCATGGACGATCGGGGGTAGGAAGGGGCGGATGAAGCGGAGGTTTTTGAGAAGCTTTTTCCTTAAATGGATGGAGAAGCGGAAGGCTTCTTCCCATAGCTCTTTTCCATACTTCCTGTGAATGAGCGCATTCATTTCAAGCCCTGCAAAAAGAGGATAGTAGGGGGAAGTCGATATATTCATGAGGAAAGCGCTGTCCAAAATATCATCGGGAAGGCAGCGCTTCTCGCCTTTGATATGGCTGTCTTTCTTGTGGATCTGGGACGTCTGGGAAAATCCTGCAAGCTGCTTGTGGACGGACTGCGTGACAAGGATTCCGGGGTCCTCGGGCCCAAGGGGAAACGTCAGGACAGCACTGTCTTTCAAAAGCGGGATGAAATTTTCATATCCTGCCCATGCGCCGTCGAAAAGAATGTAGTCACAGAGCGGGCCCAGCTTTTCCAGTATCATTTTTGCATTGAGGAAAAGCCCGTCGTATGTGGCAAGCTGCAGGCAGGCAAGGCGGAAAGGCCGCTCCTTTTGGGCAAGGGAAGGATCGATGGCTGCCGCCTTTTTCCTGAGGAAATCCGAATCAAGGAAGGCAGGGTCAAGCGTATCTATGACGCCTTCCCCGTTTCTTTCCGATCCCAGGTATACTGCTCTTGCACCTGCCTGGATGAGGGCGCCCTGATACGTGGATTTATGGTTGTTCCTGTCAAAGAGGACGAGATCATTCTCGGAAAGAAGGGCAGAGGCACAGATCCGGTTTGACGTGGATGTCCCTTCCAGGACGAAGCGGCAAAGGTCGCTCTGCCAGGTGCGGGCGGCCATTTCTTCAGCCATTCCGGATACGCCCTCATGGGAGAAAGGATCTCCTATAAGGGAAGAGGAATCGGAGATATCGGCGAGGAATGCATTTTTTCCAAGGCCTTTTGTAAATATATTTCCTTCTTCTGTCATTTCATAAAAAGCGCCGCTGTGATGGCCCGGCGTATCAAAGTCGTCTCTTTCATGCAGGGCATGGGATAGAAGAGACTGCGTGAACGGAGGAAGCTTTTTAAGCTCATTTTCCGTGAGTGTATGTTCTTTATTTTCCATGGTGCCTCCTGTCTAATGGTTTATTATACAATATGAAAAGCTGTTGTGGCGCGGATGTCCGTTTTCTTGTATAATATCTTATTCTTATGTTAATATGTAATGATAAGACGAGATGAAAAATGGGAGGTCCTGACAGGATGGCTGATTCGGTCAATACGGAATATCAAGTGAATATCCCTGTTTTTGAGGGACCGATGGATCTGCTTCTCCATCTGGTTACGAAGAATCGAATTGATATCCATGATATACCGATTCAGAGCATTACCAGCCAGTACCTGGACTACCTCAATGCAGCCAGTGAATTCGACCTGGAGCTTGGGAGCAGTTTCTTTGCCATGGCATCCACACTGCTTCTTATCAAATCCAGAGTGCTCCTTCCAAAGAGAAGGCAGGAGGAAACGGGAGATGAGAGTGAGCAGGAAGATCCCCGCGGGGAACTGGCAAGGTCTCTGGAAACGTTCCAGATGATCAAGGAAGTGAGAAGGCGTATTTCCGAACTCATGGAAGAGGAACGCCCCTACCATGGGAAGGAGCCGGAAGATGTCAGGAACGCTGCGTTTACCGGTAGTATTCCTGTTGCCCGGCTGCAGGCCGCTTTCTTTGCCCTTTATGATGCGATTCATGAAGAGGAGGCACGCTGGGTGCCTCCGGAAGAGGTTTCCCTTGAAGCGGAGATTGAAACGCTGGGAAGCACGCTGAAAAGACAGGGGAAAGTGGAATTTCGTTCTTATTTTGCAAAACAGAAGACAAGGCTGCGGCTGGCTGTGACGCTGATGGCTCTTTTGGAGCTGATGCGCCTTGGCAAAGCCAGACTCAGGGATACCGCTAAAGGTCTTGTCATTGAAGGGGGAATACAATGAGCAGTCTTGACCGTATGGCCGGCCTTTTGGAAGCATTTCTTTTTGCCAAGGGAGATCCCGTCTCCCTGAAGGAAATGGCAGAGGCGCTGGAAGAAGACTCATTGAAAATAGAGGAAGCACTTCATGTGCTTCAGGAAAAATACGACAAGCCTGATTCAGGCATTACGCTCCATCATACGGGAGCGGGCTGGTCACTCACGACGAAGAAGATGTATGACGAATGGCTCTCCTCCCTTCTGGGGAAACAGAGCCCGCTTTCCTCTTCTGCGCTTGAAACGCTGGCTGTCGTAGCATTCAAGGAACCGGTCACCCGCACAGAAATCGAGAAAATCCGCGGAGTTTCTGCAGGAAGAGTCCTGGCAGGACTCCTTGAAAAGGGACTGATCGAAGAACGAGGGCGTCTGGATGTGCCCGGAAGACCTATTTTATACGGCACGACGAAACGGTTCCTGCAGTGTACGGGTCTTAGTGATATCAGCGAACTTCGGACAAGATGGTCCGGGAAGCTGGATGAAGGAGAATTATTTTGAAAGAACGCTTACAGAAAATTTTAGCACGCGCCGGTATTTGCTCCCGCCGCAAGGCAGAAGAGCTGATCGTTTCCGGCAAGGTGCGCGTCAACGGCAAAGTTGTCAAAAAACTCGGGTCGGAAGCCGATCCGTTCTCTGACAGGATCGAGGCGCTTGGCGAGACTGTAAAGCCGGAGAAGAAGCGCTGGTTCCTCTTTTACAAGCCGGACGGCGTCATTACTTCGGTGTCTGATCCGGAAGGAAGAAGGACGGTCATGGATTACTTCAGGAACATCAGGGAAAGAATATTCCCTGTAGGCCGTCTCGATTATCATTCGGAAGGTCTCCTTATCATGACCAATGACGGAGAACTCGACAATATCCTGACGCATCCGAAGCATGAAGTGAAGAAGGTGTACGAAGTCACCGTCAGGGGCAGGTATTCCCCGAAACTGGCGGAAAAAATGTCCAAAGGCGTCCGCATCGATACCGGTGTGACAGCGCCCTGCGAAATCGAAGTCATCGGTTATGACAAGGAAAAGAACAAAACGCAGGTCCGCATGACGCTTCATGAAGGAAAGAACCGCGAAATCAGAAAGATGATGGCAGCTTACCATTATCCGGTATTTGAACTGAAACGTGTCAAGTATGCATTCCTGACGCTGGACGGGCTTTCCAGAGGAAGCTACCGCCGTCTGACGAATGAGGAGGTGCAGAAGTTATATGAGCTCGGGAAATAAGACAATCTGCATCATAGGGGGCGGCGTAGCCGGCCTTCTGGCGGCTGTGACCGCAGCTGACGAGGGAGCTTCTGTCAAGCTCTTTGAGAAAATGTCCAAAGTGGGCCTCAAGATGGGCATCACGGGAAAAGGGCGCTGCAATCTGACAAACAGCGCGCCGATCATGGACTTCATTGCAAAGACACCCGGAAACGGCAAGTTCCTGTACAGCGCTTATGAAAAATTCAATAATGAAGACCTTCTGGACCTGCTTCACGGCTGGGGCCTCAAGACGAAAGTGGAACGCGGCGGAAGAGTATTTCCAGCAAGCGATGATGCGCAGGAAGTCCGTCATCTTTTCATGGACCTTTTAAGAAAGAAGAAGGTAGAGCTCCATCTGGATGAATCTGTCACCCGCATCCTGACAAAGGACGGGGAAGTATCCGGAATCGTGACTGACAAGGGAAGCTATGGCGCCGGTGCCGTTATCCTCTGTACGGGCGGCTCCTCTTATCCGCGCACCGGCTCGACCGGCGACGGCTACCGCATGGCAAGAGAGCTTGGCCACAAGGTCACGGCAATCCGCCCTGCGCTGATTCCTCTTGTCTGCAAGGAATCCTACGGCAAGGAACTTCAGGGACTTTCCCTGAAGAATGTATCCTTTTCCATTGATGCAGGCGGAAGAAGGAAGGCCAGCGAATTCGGCGAGATGCTTTTCACGCATTTCGGCGTAAGCGGCCCGATCGTCCTGATGCTTTCCGACAAGGCATCGCTCTGGCTGTCACAGGGCCATGAGATCAAGGCATCCATCGACCTGAAACCGGCCCTGACGGAAGACGTACTCGACAAGCGAGTCCTTCGCGATCTGGAAACGTACCATCTGAAACAGATGGCAGGCGCTCTCCAGGATCTGATGCCGCACAGGATGATCGACGTCATCCTTTCCCTTGCCGGCATCGAAAGAGACCTTACTGTCAGCGATCTCAAGAAGGCGCAGAGAATTGCGCTTGTCAAAACGATGAAAGCCATGCCGCTCACCGTGACGGGGACGCGTCCGATTTCGGAAGCCATCGTTACGGCAGGGGGCGTTTCCGTCAAGGAAATCAATCCGTCCACGATGGAATCCAAAGTGGTTAAAAAATTATATATGGCGGGCGAAGTGCTTGATGTCCATGCATTTACTGGCGGCTACAATCTGCAGGCTGCTTTCTCCACAGGGCATCTGGCGGCGCTTTCCGCAGTAAGGAGTCTGGAAAATGCGTAAATTATCTATTGCGATCGACGGACCTGCAGGTGCAGGCAAGAGTTCTGTCTCCAAAATTCTGGCAGCAAGGCTCGGGTATGCCTATCTTGATACCGGCGCCATGTACAGGGCTGTCACATACGAAGTCCTCAGCAAAGGGATTTTTGATGAAATAGAAATCGTCCTCATGACCAATAAGATTGATATGGAAGTGAGACCTGACAAGGATGCCATGCTTGTCTTTGTCGATGGGGAAGATGTAACGCCTTTCTTAAGGACAGCTGACGTTTCTGCCCATGTTTCCTGGGTGTCTGCCATGGCAGGCGTCAGAAGAGCCATGGTCAAGATCCAGAGAAAGCAGGCAGAAAAGGGCGGAATTGTCCTTGATGGAAGAGATATAGGAACGACAGTCCTTCCCAATGCCGATGTGAAGATTTTCCTGACGGCTTCTGCTCATACAAGAGCCATCCGCCGCTGCATGGAGCTTGCTGCTGCCGGACAGGATGTAACACCGGAAGGCATTGAGGAAGATATCCAAAAGAGAGATTATCAGGACAGCCACAGAGCTGTTTCTCCTCTCCGCCAGGCCGACGATGCCGTTCTTCTTGATAACGGGGATCTGACACTCGAAGAGACCGCAGATGCCATCATCAGCATCTGCAGGGAAAAATTTCCCGGATTTGATGCGTAAGCAGGCGGTATTCAAATGGGATACAAAATTGTAAGGGCTATACTCGATTTCTTTTTCTTCATCGTATTCCGCCTCCATGTGGAAGGCAGGGAAAACGTGCCGGAAAAAGGCGCCATCATTGTAGCGCCCAATCATAAGAGCTACTGGGATCCGCCGATGATAGGCGTAGCTTTCAAGACGCGTATCGTGCACTTCATGGCCAAGGAAGAACTTTTCAAGAATCCTGTTTTCGGCTGGGTCATCCGCCAGCTCGGTACTTTTCCGGTCCGCCGCGGCGTGACGGACAGGGCTGCCATCCGCCAGGCTGTCAAAGTTTTGAAGGATGGTTATCCGCTTGGCATATTTGCAGAAGGCACCCGTATCAGAAGAGAAGGCCTTGGCAAGTTCCATTCAGGCATGGCTTCTTTGGCTCTGATGACAGGGACGCCCATTCTTCCGGTAGCCATTGTCGGATCCATGCATATGCCGAAATGGAGTGCGCATCCGGCTGTCCTCATCGGGAAACCGATCCCGGTCAAAAAGGAAAAGGCAACAGAAGAAAAAATCGAAGCCCTGAATGAACTGGTCAAAAAAGAAATTCTAACTATGGCCGAAGAATACAAGGCAAGATTCCAGAAACATTAATTTTGGTCATTAATCATATCAAACTTTTTTATACATAACATCGATTTCAATCTATAGCGAAAGCGGGGAATGAAGAAAAAACATATGGAAATTTATAGAGCTGATGTCATGGGATTCTGCTACGGCGTCAAAAGGGCAATGAAAATTGCTGAAAAAGCCGCAAAAGACGGAGTAAAAGCCGTAACGTACGGCCCTATTATCCATAATCCGCAGGTAGTCGGAAGACTAGCCGAAGCAGGCGTTCCTGCGGTTAATGAACTGGATGAAGTCAAAGATGAGATTGTTATAATTCGCTCGCACGGAGTGGGCCCTTCGTGTTATAATACACTTAAGTGCAAAAATCTAGCCCTAATGGACGCAACCTGTCCATACGTCAAACGCAATCAGGAAATCACAAGGCAGCTTGTTGCGGACGGAAAGCAGGTTGTACTCATCGGTGAAAAGAAGCACCCGGAAATGAAAAGCGTGGCTGAATGGGCGGTGGGACATTCTTACATGGTGGAAACGATGGAGGATGTAGACGCACTCCCGCCAATGCAGGAAGCCCACATAGTCATACAGACTACGTTTTCGGTTGCTCTTGCTGACAGGCTGATCACTGCCATCAAACAGAAGGTACCCGTGGTACACGTCAACAAATCCATTTGTGACGCAACGATGCAGAGACAGCAGGCAGCGCGTGAGCTGGCGCGGAAAGTAGATGTGATGATCGTCATAGGCGGGCGCAACAGCGCAAATACCGGACGATTGGCAGAAGTCTGCCGCAGTGAAGGCGCCGTAACGCATCACATTGAAACGGCTGAAGAGCTAAAACCAGAATGGTTCCGCAGTCAGGACAAGATTGGCATCACCGCCGGTGCATCCACACCGGACTGGATCATAGAGGAGGTAGTTTGTATTATGGAAAACATGAAGGAAATGCTGGATCAGGAGGAAATGAACCTGGATGTACACAAAGGCAGCGTAGTTGAGGGTAAGGTTATCGAAGTTCTCGATGACAAAGCTTACATCTCCTTTGGCTACAAGACCGAAGCTGTGCTTCAGGCTCATGAATATTCCTACCCGGCACCGGCATCCCTCAAGGATGTGCTGAAAGTCGGAGATACACTCCGTGTTCAGGTAGTAAGCGGAGTTAAGGAAGACAGCACGATTTATGTGTCTAAGATTAAAGTAGACCGTCTGGCTGACTGGGATGTCGTTGAAGAAGCATTCCAGAAGGGCGAACCTGTTGAATGCGAAGGCATTGAAGCAATTAAAGTCGGACTGCTCGTTCAGATTAAGTCTCTGCGCGGTTTCATTCCGCTGTCCCAGGGGGATCTGCGTTTCGTACATTCCCTGCAGGGTCTTGTTGGACAGAAGTTCCCGGCTAAGATTCTCGAAGTAGACCGCACAAAGAACAGACTGGTTCTTTCCCGCAAAGCTGTACTGGAAGACCAGAGAAATACAGAAATGGACGAAATCGAAGAAGCTTACCAGAACGGCACCGTTCTGCAGGGCACCGTTAAGAAGATCATGCCATACGGCGCATTCATCGGAATCAACGGCGTGGAAGGACTGCTCCACATCTCCGATATTTCCTGGAAGAAGATTGGCAAAGTAGAAGACGTTCTCAAACCAGATCAGGTCATTGATGTCAAGATCAAATCCTTCGATCGTGAAAAACAGAGAATCTCCTTCACGCACAAAGACTGCCTCCCGAACCCATGGGAAACCGCTGTACATGATCATCAGATCGATGATGTAGTAGACGCTAAAGTCGTTAAGATCCTTGAATTCGGCGTAATCGTTGAACTCGAAGACGGACTGACCGGCCTGCTCCACATCAACGAAATGACCGATGACCACAACAAGAAACCGGGCGATATCTGCCAGGTAGGCGACGATCTGAAAGTCCGCATCATCAACATTGATGAAGGACGCAGAAGAATCTCCTTCAGCCTCGTAGAAGCTCCCGTTCATGACGCTCCGGAAGAAGCTTAATTGAAACAAAAAAAGACCGCCGCCGGCGGTCTTTTTTTGTATGCGACGTGAAAATGGAGAAATCAGGGGATAATCCGCGTATTCTTTATCATTTCCTGCTTTATCGCAGCTTTTCTTTGCTTTATGACTTCTCATAGACGGAAAGGGGCTCTTATGGTAAACTATAAACTTGACATCTATAAGGGCAGGGCATACAATTTTTTATAAGGATAAAAATGGGAAAGTGTTGCTATCCTGAATAGAATTTTACATAAGAAGATTACTGGACCAATGACAGGTCCAAAGGAAAGGACAGGGAATCATGAGTAAACCTCTCGTAGCCATTGTAGGCAGACCGAATGTAGGAAAATCGACACTCATTAATGGTCTGGCGCAGCGGCGCGTTTCCATTGTAGAGGACATCCCCGGCGTAACAAGAGACAGAATTTATTGCGATGTAAAGTGGCTCGACAGAGAGTTCACATTGATCGATACGGGCGGAATTGAATTCAAGGACGAAAGGGACCAGATCTCCAGCGGCATCCGCCAGCAGGCAGAACTGGCCATGGATGAAGCCGACGTTATTCTTTTCGTTGTGGATGCAAGGACAGGAATGACAGCAGACGATGAAACAATCGCAGGACTTCTCAGAAGGACAGGCAAACCGGTTGTTCTCTGCGTCAACAAAGTAGACAGTGAAAACCAGGAAATGGATGTCTATGAATTTTATTCGCTCGGACTCGGGGATCCGGTCGGAATTTCTGCCGTCAACCGTCTGGGCTTCGGCGAACTTCTCGACCGCATCACGGAAGGCTTCCCGGCAAGAACGGAAGAGTCTTCCGAAGACATTATCCGTACTGCCATCGTAGGCCGTCCGAATGTCGGGAAATCCACGCTGATCAATTCGCTTCTCGGATACCAGAGATCCCTTGTAGCTGACGAAATGGGAACGACGCGCGACGCAGTCGATTCCGTATGGAAGTTCAAGGGCAAGACATTCGTGCTGGTCGATACAGCCGGCATGAGAAAGAAGAGCAAGATTGATGAGCCTGTTGAAAAATACAGCGTCATCCGCTCAATCCGCGCTATCGACAACTGCGACGTAGCCATCTTCATTCTGGATGCCGAGGATATGCTGACAGAGCAGGATAAGAAGATCATAGGCTACATCCATGAAGCAGGGAAGGGCCTGATCCTTTTCGTCAATAAATGGGATACCATTGAAAAAGGAAATACAACAAACGTTGAGTTTGAAAAGGAAATCAGAAAAGGACTTCCTTTTGCATCATATGCGCCGGTTCTTTTCGGATCGGCTCTTACCAAGCAGAGAATCCATCGTCTTGGCGACATGATCTATGCAGTGGCAGAACAGGCAAGCCTTCGTGTTCCGACCGCTGTTCTCAATGACCTTCTCGAAGATGCCAAGATGGTCAATCCGCCGCCGGCACATTCCGGCCGCGTAGCAAAGATTTACTACATGACGCAGGTAGGGATTCGTCCGCCAACGTTTGTCATGTTTGTGAATGACGCCAACCTGATCCACTTCTCCTATGTCCGTTTCATGGAAAACAGGCTGAGAGAAGCGTTCAGCTTTGAAGGGACGCCTATCCGCATTGTTATCAGAAGCAAGAAGGATGGTGGAGACGACTGATGGAATCATTCCTATGGATTGTGCTCTCCTATTTTATCGGCGCAATCCCAAGCGGGTATATCATTGGCAAAGTATTTTACCATGTCGATCTTAAAAAGACGGGAAGCGGCAATATCGGTGCAACGAATGCATATCGCGAGCTTGGCGTTGTTGCCGGCCTTTCCGTATTTATCTGTGACTTTTTGAAAGGATTCATCGCCGTTCATCTGGGGATGCCTGATCCGCTCATCGTTCTGGCATGCGCTATCGCAGCCATCGTAGGGAATGACTGGTCCATTTTCCTGCACTTCAAGAGCGGGAAGGGCGTTGCCTGCGGCGTTGGCGCCTTTGCTTATATTTCAGCTCCGGCTGTTCTTTGTGCCTTTGCCGTGTGGCTTCTTGTCTTCAAGGCAAAGCACATCGTGTCTTTAAGTTCCATCATAGCTGCCCCTGTCGTAGCTCTTGTCCTTCTCATTGAAGGCGCTTCTGCCGAATATGTCATATTCGCAGCTCTGGCAGCCGTGATTGTTATCGGGAAGCACAAAGATAACATCAAAAGGCTCCTGAAAGGGGAAGAAAAGCCGATTACCAGAGAAAAGAGGTAAGTCTTGTGAAAATAGCCATGATAGGTGCTGGCGGCTGGGGTACAGCTATGATGATTTCCCTTGCCGGCCGTCATAAAGACCTTGTCTTGTACTGCAGGAAGCCGGAAACGGCAGAAAAGCTCAATCGCGAGAGGGAAAATAAGGAATACCTGCCCGGAGTTCATCTTCCGGAGGTTATCCGTATTACCAGTGATCTGAAGGAAGCAGTGGAAGGCGCGGGCTGCGTCGTCATTTGCACGCCGTCAAAGGCTGTGGCTGATACGGCAGGCAAAATTGCCAAATGGCTTGAAAAAGATGCAGTCGTCGTTTCTGCATCCAAGGGCCTTGCCGATGATGAAGGCCACCGCCTTTCCGAGGTCATTGCCCAAAAGGTGGCAGGGATTACGGACAGGATTGTTGCTTTGTCCGGACCGAACCACGCCGAAGAAGTCGGCGCCGGCCTTCCATGCGCAACCGTTGCTGCCTCTGAAGCGCCTGAGGCAGTCCAGATCGTCCAGGATCTTTTCATGAGCCCTGTATTCAGGGTGTACAGAAGTGATGATATCCGCGGCGTCGAATACGGCGGAGCTTTGAAGAATATCATGGCTCTTGCCTGCGGCGTGCTTGACGGAATCAAACTGGGCGACAACAGCCGCGCTGCCCTGATGACACGCGGACTTGTTGAAATGACAAGATTCGGTGTCAGATTCGGTGCCAAGATGAATACATTCTTCGGCCTTTCCGGCATGGGAGACCTTGTCGTTACCTGCACGAGCTCGCACAGCCGCAACCATACGGCCGGCGTCATGATGGGCGAGGGAAAGACAGCGAAGGAAATCGTTGAAGGAACGAATATGGTCGTTGAAGGAATGCGTACAGCGCTCCTTGTCCATGAAATTGCCAAAAGAGAACATATTGACATGCCGATCACAGAAGAAGTATGCTGCCTGATCAATGGGGAGCATACAGCAAGAAAGGCATTGGAAGTACTGATGGCAAGAGCCAAGAAAGCAGAGTCTGAAACGTATCCGACGGAATCTCTTTAATCCATACGAATTCATCAGTCTGCCTTGATGTTACCCTTACCGGATGCCGGTAGGGGTAATGCTGTTTTAAAGGATTCCTGTGTTTTCGGCATCTGGCGGAAGAAATTACGCGGAGAAATATAAATTCTTTATGCATGAATGGAATATCTTTCTGAAGAAAGCATAAAAAATTTTATTTCAATATAGTCCGTTTATGCTATAATCTAGCTAAGTGCGGATTGACGGGCTGCCCGTTTGATCCAGATCACTATAAGGAAAATTAAGAATGAGAATTGTAGGCGGCAAAGCAAAAGGTACGATTTTACTGTCCCCGGCAGGTAAGAATACAACAAGGCCCACTCTTGGAAGAGTGAGGGAGAGCATTTTCAATGTTCTTGCTAATGTGGGACTGGAAGAAGCGAAGGTTCTGGATATTTTCGCCGGAACCGGAGCCATGGGGCTTGAAGCCTTGAGCCGCGGAGCGGCAGAAGCTGTCTTCATAGACAGGACAACAAGTGATATTATCAGGAAGAATGCAGAGCGCTGCCATATGAGCGGGCAGGTGAAGGTCATCGTAAGAGACGTCACGCCGGCCTTGAAGCTCTTAGGTGGCAAAAGCTTTGATTATATCTTCATGGATCCGCCATACCGCAAGGGGTATATCAATGAGATCCTGAAGGAGATACTATCTTGCGGGATCTGCAGTGATGATGCTATTATTGTTGCGGAACACTCCGTGTCCGAAGCACCGGACCTTTCCTTTTTCGAAGACAGGCTCGACCTCTGGAAAGAGAAGAAATCCGGCGCCATTGTTGTTACTTATCTGCGTTGCAGAACTACAGAGGGAGTTTAATCCATGAAATTAGCTATATGCCCGGGAAGTTTTGATCCGGTAACCTATGGTCATCTTGATATTATAAAAAGAAGCGCGCAGATGGTCGATAAACTGATCGTCGCCGCTTTTCTGAACCCGACAAAACATTACATGTTCACCACCGAGGAGCGTCTGGATATGCTTAGGGAAACAACCAAGGATATTCCTAACGTGGAAGTGGATGCCTTCGACGGTCTTCTTAATGAATACGCAGCAAAGAGAGACTGCCATCTTCTGATCAGAGGCCTCAGAGCGTTCAGCGATTTCGAATATGAATTCCAGCGCGCGCTGATGATCAAGCAGATTGCACCGACTCTGGAAACTGCCTTCTTTATGACGGACGGCCGCTATTCCTTCCTTTCCTCAACCGGTGTCCGCGAGCTGGCCCATTTTAACGGGGATGTGAGCAAAATGGTGCCGCCATACGTACAGGAAATGATACACAGGAAAATGAATTTTATTAAGAAATGAGAGGCTGCTTGTTATGGATACGAGAAAACTTCTGGAAGAACTTGAAAATGTAATTAACAGTGCAAATGAAGTGCCGTTCACCAATAAGAAAATGGTGGACAAGGACGAAATTGAAAGACTGATTGATGCCATCAACCAGTCCCTGCCAAACGAGCTTGAAAGTGCCCGCCGCATTGTGGCTGATAAGGAAAGAATCATGCTCGATGCTGAAAAGAAGGCAGAAGACACCGTTGCCCAGGCAAAGGACTATATCGCCCGCATTACAGAAGAAAGCGAACTGGTCAAGCAGGCACAGGAAAGAGCCAATGAAGTGATTTCCTCTGCCAATAAGTCTGCAGAAGAACTGCGCACCAGCTCTGTTACTTATGCAACCGATGTGCTGAAGTACGTGGAAACCAACATGGAAAACGTACTGGACAGCCTGAAGAAGAACCGTCAGAGCCTGATTGATTCCAACTCTGCAGCTGCACGCCAGCAGCAGGAACAGGCTGAAGACAACGGAAATAAAAAGTAAGAAATTACGAAGGAGCGGCAAAAGAGTTCCAGGCGCTCCTGGGACTCTTCTTTGGTATGGATGCAGGCAATGCCTGAAGGATTGAAACAAGGAGCAATCCCATGGAACAGGATCATGAAGAAAGCAGAAGGATGACTATACTCTGCCTATGCATAGGGCTTATTCTTTTAGGGACGGCGCTTTTTGTATTCGATCCTTTTTCATTGCGTGAAGAGGAGAAGCCGGTCGTCGTGACTGCCGAGGCAGGGAACAATGAAAAGGATGACAAGCTTCTCGTGTATGTCGTAGGCGCTGTAAAGGAACCAGGCGTCTATGAACTCCCGAAGGGAAGCCATTACTATGATGCCGTCAAGGCAGCAGGCGATGTCCTTCCCTATGCAGAAGTGGAAGCTGTCAATATGGCAGCGCCCATAGAAAACAGCATGAAGATTTACATCCCGCTCAACCCTGACCGCAGCGATCCCGCAGCAAGAGGTCTCATCAATATCAATACGGCCGGAGCGAATGAACTGGAAGCACTCCCCGGAGTCGGCGCAGTGACGGCTGAAAAGATTGTGAAGTACAGGCAGGAAAACGGGTACTTCACCGAGAAGCAGGATCTGAAGAAGGTTCCATCCATCAGCGATGGAAGATATGCGAAACTGGCGGATAAAATTACTCTATGAGTATGAAGTACGGCCTGTTCTGGAGTGCTCTCTGTCTTTCATTCGGCATATTCCTCTACGGCAGTCTTCCTCTTTATGAGGGAATCGCAGCTGTTGCCGTCTTTTTTGTGCTGCCTGCCTTAGCAGCCATAAAAATAACACATAAAAAAGAAGCCGTCCTTATTTTGTGCGGCGCTTTTTTTATTTCCCTTTGCGGAATGGGCCGCATGCATCTTGCTGACGAAGTATGGAAGGCGCAGTCCTCCTGGGCGCTTCATGCCGAAGGGACGTATACGGCTGTCGTGACAGAGCCTCCTGTCGTCAACCGGGAAGGGGAAGGGTATGCCAGGTATACTGCTGAATTAAGAGATATCCGTTACAAAGACGGCACAGAAAAGCCGCTTAAGGGGTTCGCCTATGTTTATGAGACAAATCCTAAGGAGATTTACGGGCCGGGCGTGAAACTCTCCGTCAAAGGGGAAATGACGCCGATCAGGATTTATGACAACCCCGGGAAAATCGATCTGGAAAGCAGGTACAGAAGCCGCCGCATCATAGGGCGCATCTATACCGAGGATGAAAAGTCAGTCAGATCTCTGGGCGATTCCGGAGAATACCGGGCCGAAAAGGCAGCCGAACTCATCAAGGGAAAGGTCATGGATACCTTTGCTCCCTACATGGATCCCGTCAGGCTCCACATCATGATGACGCTCCTTTTTGGAGGCAGCTATAATGAAATCCCGGAATCAGTCATGAGCTCTTTTTCCGCGACAGGGATCGTCCATATCCTTTCCGTTTCGGGATCGCATGTGGCGCTTCTCTTCGGCTTCCTTTACTTCCTGGGAAAATGGATGCACCTTCCAAAGAAGCTTGTTATTGGCGGAGCCATCATTCTGGTCCTTTTCTATTCAGGGCTTGCCGGATTTGTCCCTCCTGTCCTGAGAGCCGCCATCATGGGGATCCTTTCTGTGGCCGGACTTTTCTTTGACAGGGAGAAAACAGCCGTCAATATTTTAGGCGCTGCTGTTACAGGGATGCTTTTGTGGGATCCATTTTTCCTCTTTGATGTGAGCTTCCAGCTTTCCGTCGGCGCATCTGCCGGTATCCTGATATTTTACAAGCCGCTTCTTTACTTCTTCAAAAGATTTCCCCGCCTTCCCGTGCAGGTGCGGGAAGGAACGGCGCTTTCCACGGCGGCGCAGGTATTTACGATGCCCATCGTGCTCTATGACTTTCATGTATTTCCGCTGTTTTTCATTCCTGCCAATCTCATTGTGACGCCGTTCCTTGAATGGGTTATCATTGCAGGGCTCATGGCATCCGTCATCGCATTGATCTTTACGCCCCTTGCGGCCGGGATTCTCTACGTTTCGGATTACCTCTTATGGGCAGGCATCCGGATGAACCAGTGGATGTCAGGCTGGCCGAAGGCGTCGATCGGCATCGGAGGACTCAATGCTGCAGAGACGGCCTGCTATTATATCACAGTCGCCTTTCTTTATTTCAGGGAGAAAATCCTTGCATCTAAAATATGGAGAAGAATTTTTATGCTGATTCTTCCCTTAAGTACTGCAATCGTCATTTTTCTCTGGATTTCTGCGCCGTCCACATACGTGCTTGTCCCCGAGCTCGGTCCGGATCAGGGGGCTGTTCTTGTAAAAGACGGCAGAAAAATACTATACTATAAGAGCGGCAGCCTTGCTTCAAGGACTTCCGTCTGGGAATGGAACTCCCTTCTCGGGTATGAGGGCATTTTTGCAGCCGACATCCTTCTGCTGAATCTGGAAGACGCCAAAAACCCTATTCCGCTGTCCATGACGATTCCGATCAAGGAAATCTGGGTGACGGGAGGCGATCCGGAAAAAATCTGCCGCGAGCTTTTAGCTGGTCAGCAGGCTCACGTCCGCATGATCCAGGGCGGCAGCGCAAAAGTGGATGATATGATTTTCAGGACAAACGGAAGCAGCTGGCTTGTTTCCTTTGATGAGGCCGGCGTCCTTTTTTCAGGAAATAAACTGCTTACGGATACAAAGTATCCGCCTGGCCTCTTCTGGATGGCAGGGAGCAGAAAACAGGCAGATTCTCTGACTGAGGAAGAGGTTTCCGCAATTCATCCAGAGGCAGCCGTCTATGCAGGAAGCAGGTTGACCAAATCCTATGAGGATGCGGAAATTTTTGAATATATGGGAATCCCTGCAGCCAATGTCTATGAAGATGGAATGCAGACGGCGGTTTTCAGGGAAAAATGGGAATTAAAAGGTAAAGGTCTATGGCGCTGAATGAAGTGAAGAAGAACTGCTACTTCCTTTACGGGGACGACCCGGTTCTTCTTAATGAGAGAAAGTCAGACATATTAAATACATACTTTAAGGGAAACCCGCCGGAACCCGCTTACTTTGAGGGTAAGGGAAGCTTTGAGGAATACAGGAATGCCCTTTGCGGGCAGTCCCTTTTTTCATCAGATACGGCAGTCCTGATCCAGAATCCATTCTTCCTGAAAAAGGCTGTAAAATCAGAAAAGGAAGAAGAGCAGCAGAAGGAATTTCTGGAAACAGCAAGAGAAATCCCTGAAGAGACGCTTCTTATCATCCTTTTTGAAGGAAAGCCGGACGCAAGGACGAAGGTTGTCAAAAAGTTGAAAAAATTCTGCGTGGCAGAAGAGATGGGCTTCATCAAGCCGGATCAGGCAGCCGGCATCATGGCGCAGATCCTGGGGGAACGGGGAAAGCGCTTTGAACCGGAAGCAAGGGAATATCTGGAAGAAGTCCTGTCCACATGGGAAAATGTTTCCCGGCCTCTTCTTGAGGTCGAGGTTGAAAAAATCGACCTGATGACGGGAAAACGGGTGACGGTGCCCAAGCGTGTTCTGGAGTTTTCACTTCCGGGATACGTGAATCAGGGCGTCTTTGCCTTTGCAGACGCACTCCTTTCCAAGAAGGTCAAGCAGATCCTGGAAAGCACGGACAAGGTGTTCAAAGACACTTCGACAGAAATCAGCGGGCTGGGCCTTATTTCTTCCAAATTCAGGAATATAAAGATCCTGAAGGAAATGGAAAGAGCAAGGATGCCTGAATCGAAAATCAGGGAAGCGCTCGGCATGCGCTCTCCTTATGCATACCGTTATCTGAAACGGGATGCGGATAAAGTCACCGAGAAGGATGCAGAATGGATGCTTCTTGGAATTTTTAATTACCAACTGAAAAAGAGAATGGGGGACAGAGACATGAGTCTCAAAGATCTTTTTCTGAAATATTGTATGGAACGAAGGTAGAATAGTGAGCCGGCTTAGAATAAAAAGAATAGCGGGGGCTGTTTGCGCTGTCATAATCCTCACAGCAGGAGCAGCGCCTTTCCTTTGGGCCGGAACGGACAGAGTCATTCCGGGCGTAAGGATCAATGGAACTCCGGCAGGGGGAATGAGCAGGGAAGAACTGGAAACTCTCATGCATGAGAAAAATGAGGAACTGAAGACGGACGTGCTGGCTGTGAAAAGCGCAGACGGCGTCATTGACGAAGCATGGAAGTTTTCTGATTTTTCTGTTCATTATAAAGACGATGAAATCGATAAGGCACTCAAAGCAGGCCGTGATGGGAATATAGCGAAAATCTGGTATGACCGCTGGCATGCCCTTGTCATGGGAGATGCTGTGCACTGGATGGCATCGTATGATGATGGGGCGCTCGGGAATAAGGTCAAAGCACTGGCTTCTGAATACGGAAAGCCTCCTGTCAATGCAGAGCCTTCTTTCCATGGAGACGGGTCTGTCACCTTCTCCGGAGGCCGCCCTTATCTCAAGTTTGACGAAAAGGCGCTCCTGGCAGATGCAGGAAGGATCCTGTCAAACGGAACAAGCGGAGAAGCAGATGTTTCCGTCCTTGATGAGAAGAAACCGGATCTGACGGAAAAGGAAGCCAAGGAGGTCAATGTTGTCCTTGGATGGTACACCACGGAATTCGGGATCGACGGAAGCCGCGACAAGAACATTGAAATTGCGGCCAAGAGCATTAAAGGCGTCTACGTGAAGCCAGGGGAGTCATTCTCCTATAATCAGGCGACAGGCGCAAGGTCGAAGGAAAACGGCTATCAGGAAGCGCCGGTCATCATCAATGGCAAGCTTGAACCCGGCATAGGCGGAGGCGTCTGCCAGGTAAGTACGACGCTCTTCAATGCGGCGCTTCTTTCAGGCCTTGAAATTACGCAGAGAGCCAACCATTATTCGCCCATCCACTATGCACCAATCGGCAGGGATGCGACAGTCGCTGAAGGCATCATTGATTTTGCCTTCCACAATGATCTGAAGCACGGTGTTTATCTCTATTCAGACTATACGCCCGGAAGCGTCACGATTTATATCCTTGGAAACAGGGAGGACAAGCCGTCTTATGTGGATATTTCCACAGACAAGAACGATGTGATTCCGAATAAGACGAAAACGAAAATAGATCCGTCACAGAAGGAAAACAAAAAGACAGACGAGGGACATGACGGACGCCATGTCGTCGTCACACAGAATGTCAAATGGGCTGACGGAAGGACGTATCACGATACGTTCTACTCCGATTATGATCCCGTAGATACAGTCATCACCTACAAGAGCGAATCTGACCGAAAAGCTGATGAGGATAAAGCAAAGTCTGAAGGTAATGACAAAACGGAATAAACCCTTCCGCATGAAATGCGGTATAATGATAGGCGATTTTCTATTGAAGGAGGAGCAGGGTTAATGGGCAAGTACCAGCTGAAATCAAGAAAGGAAGGTTCCGTCATCACGCTTCTTGAAGTGGATACGGAATGCAGAGCCTGGTATGTCAAAGCTGATGATAAAGATGCTGCTGTCAAAACGCTGATATCCATGGGTGAATCGATCCGCTGCCTTGAGTCCATCTACGTCAACGGGGATGATATGACCGAAGATATATTAAGCGCTTTTTCAGCTGCCAGAAAGACTTCATATCCCGAAGAATTCATGCCTGAGAGCGAGACGGATGATTTTGCGCCGCAGGGCTCATACATGCCGCCTGAAGAAATGATGCCGGATGATGTGCCGCCTCCGGATGAATACGGATATGAGGAAGCGGGCGCGGCTCCTCTTTCGCCTCTCCCTTCGGCAGAGGAAATAGAGGCAGCTGCTTCACAAAGCGGCAGGGAGGAGGCATCTATCGCAGATGAGAGGCCTTCTGAATTTGCAATGCCTGATATTCTTCCCGACCTTGCAAGCGTTCTTCCGAAGACTGCATTTGTTTCCTCTCCAAAGAAGAATGCTTCAGGGGCTGTCAATGGCATGTACCTTGGCAAGAAGCATATTACCGGAAATCCCGTTGAAATCCGCACAATCACTGATGAGGCAGACGGGGTCGTTTTTGTGGGCACTGTCATTAATTGTGAAATGAGGGAACTTAGGAGCAAGAAGAAGCTCTTTTTGATGAGCCTTGCCGATGAAACGAACGGCATTTCCTGCAAGAAATTCTTCGACCGCCCGGAAGAAGCAGGCGGACTGGAAGAACTGAAGGCAGGGATGGCAGTCAAGGTGCGCGGCAACGTACGCTTTGACAAGTATTCCGGCGGCCTTGTTCTTGAACTGCAGCAGGTGGAAAAAGGAGAAATCATCAAGATCGATCATGAAGACGATTATCCGACGCCCCGCGTCGAGCTCCATCTCCATACGAAGATGAGCCTGGACGGACTGATCGATAATGAGGAAATCATCAAGACGGCTGCCAAGTGGCATCATCCGGCCGTTGCAATTACAGACCACGGCGTCATACAGGCTTTCCCAAAGATCCAGGATCTGGCGGACAAGTACAAGCAGAAGGTCATCTACGGCATGGAAGGGTACATGATTGAAGATATCCCTGCCGATCCCGATACGGACAGGCAGCAGTACAACCATATCATCATCCTGGCCAAGAACGTCACGGGCCTTAGAAATCTCTACCGCATGGTCACGCTTTCCCATCTGAAGTTCTACAGGAAGCGTCCTCTGATACCAAAACCAATCTTAAAGGAACTCCACGAAGGGCTGATTTACGGTTCGGCCTGCGTCATGGGCGAATTCTTCCGCGCAGTTCTTGCAGGAAAGAGTGATGAAGAACTGATCGAGATGGCGAAGTTCTATGACTATCTGGAAGTGCAGCCTCTTGGAAATAATGAATTCCTGATCAATGACGACAAGTTTGCCGAAGTCAATTCGGAAAAGGATCTGCAGGATCTGAACCGGAAGGTCATTGAAATCGGCGAAAAGGCTGGACGGCCTGTCTGCGCTACGTCTGATGCGCATTATATGTTTGCCGAGGATCAGAGAAACCGCGACATCCTTCTTTCCAACTGGGAAAAACCGGGGAAGATTGAATCCCATCCGCCGGTCTACATCAGGACGACACAGGAAATGCTGGATGAATTCAGCTATCTCCCCAAGGAAAAAGCGCTTGAAATCGTCGTGGAAAATACGAGAAGGATTGCAGACGAATGCGAAGTCCTCCATCCTCTTGCCGAGGAATGGAAGTCTTACAACCCGAAAATTTCCGGCGCCGATGAAAAACTGGTGGAAATGTGCTATTCCAATGCCAAGGCCATTTACGGAGACCCGCTTCCCAAAGAAGTGCAGGAGCGCCTGACACTGGAACTGACGCCTATTATCAAGCACGGCTACGGCGTCCTCTACTACATTGCGCACAAGCTTGTAAAACATTCCAATGACAGAGGATACCTGGTAGGTTCACGAGGATCCGTCGGTTCATCCTTCGTTGCTACCATGTCCGGCATTACGGAAGTCAATCCGCTTCCGCCGCACTATGTCTGCCCGAACTGCCACTGGACGCATTTCTATACCGACGGCTCCGTCGGCGGCGGTTTCGACCTTCCTGACAAGGCATGCCCGGAATGCGGCCATCCGCTCAACAAGAACGGCCATAATATTCCGTTTGCCGTTTTCCTCGGGTTCGACGGTGATAAGGTCCCTGATATCGATCTTAACTTCTCCTCAGGGGATGATCAGGGCGTTGCCCATAAGTACACGGAAGAACTCTTCGGCCGTGACAATGTTTTCCGCGCAGGGACCATTGCAGGCATCCAGGACAAGACAGCCTACGGTTTCGTCAAGAAGTATGCGGAAAACAGAGGACTCACCTTCAACGATATCTTCATTGAAAAGCTCTCTGCCGGCGTGGCAGGCGTCAAGAGGACGACGGGCCAGCATCCGGCAGGCATCATGGTCTGCCCGAGGGATATGGACATCCATAACTTCACGCCTCTGCAGTATGCGGCCAACAAGAAGTACCTGAAGGATGAAGAAGGAAACCGCATCCCCGGAACCATTACCACCCATTTCGATTACCATTCCATCTCGGGCCGTATGCTCAAGCTGGATATCCTGGGCCACGATGATCCTAAGGTTATCCGCATGCTCCAGGATATTACGGGCATCGATCCGCTTAAGATTCCATTTGATGACAAGAAGACATTGTCTCTCTTCAGCTCCACTGAAGCACTGGGCCTTACGCCGCAGCAGCTTGGAGCCGTGATCGGGAACAAGGGGATTACCGTAGGAGCCCTCGGGCTTCCTGAATACGGGACGCCTTTCGTCCGCGGCATGCTGGAAGATACCAGGCCGAAGAACTTCTCCGAACTGGTACGAATTTCCGGATTCTCCCACGGGACCGACGTATGGCTGAACAATGCGCAGGATCTGATTCGAAGCGGCACAGTCAAACTGGAAGAAGCCATTTCCACCCGAGACGACGTCATGAACTATTTGATTGAACATGGCGTAAGACCCCTGACTGCATTCAAGGTCATGGAAAATGTCCGTAAGGGCAAGGGGCTTGAAAAGGGCGGTTCCAATAACAAGGCAGAACTTGATGCTGCCCATGTACCGCAGTGGTTTATCGATTCCTGCCTGAAGATCGGATACCTCTTTCCGAGAGCCCATGCTGTCGCTTACGTTATGATGGCATTCCGCATCGCATGGTTCAAGGTGTACCAGCCGCTTGCTTATTATGCGGCGTACTTTACCATCCGCGCAGAAGGGTCTTTCAATGCACCGGTCATCCTGAAGGGGCTTGAATCGCAGAAGGCGGAACTCGCCCGCATTGCAGCGCTTGAACATTCGACAGCCGTCGAGAAGGGCAATGCCACTGTCATTGAAGTCGCCGCGGAAATGTACCTTCGCGGCATGGAATTCCTTCCCATCGATCTTGACCGCTCGGATGCATCCGAATTCAAGATGGTGGACGGAAAGCTCCTTCCTCCTTTCAACTGTATTCCTGCCTTAGGGGATGCTGTGGCAAAGGAAATTGTACGTGCCAGGGACGAGCATCTTTTCACATCGAAGGAAGATCTGAAGAAACGCGGCAAGGTCAGCCAGAGTATCATCGACACCATGGATTCCATGGGCATTCTGAAAAATATGCCTGATGAGGAACAGATCAGCCTGTTCTCTTTCTAAAACAGGATACAAAACAGAGTACATAAAAGGGGCTTTAGCAAAATGAACAGTCATTTTGCTAAAGCCCCTTTCTGTTGAATTATTTTCTGGAATCTTTTTCTGTAAGATCCAGATTTCTAAGAAGCACTTTTCTTCCTCTCCATGCAAAAGCATATTCCCTCATTTCCTTGTCAAAGGAACGGTTGGAATAGGATTCCAGTTTCTCACGGGTAAGGAAGGGAAGCCTGTTTTCCCTGATTTCGGGAAGAGGGGAGACGGCGGCGTTCTTGTTGAACGGGCAGCAGAGCTGGCATTCATCACAGCCGAAAATAAGAGGCGTCCTTGCGATGATTTTTTCCTCTTCTTCAGTCAGCGCTTCCTTTTTCTGCGTCAGGTAGGATTTGCAGTGCCATACATCGAAGGAATCCTCGCGGATGACGTGGCCCGGGCAGTGGTAGAAGCACTCCCTGCATTCGCCGCAGGAAAGATCGAGCGGGGAATCAGGCGAAAGCTCAAGGGTCGTCAGTATGGATCCGATGGTGAAGAAGGAGCCGTACTTTGGATTGATGATGCAGTGATTCTTCCCGAAAAATCCAAGCCCTGCAGCATAGGCAAGCCAGCGGTCGACCATGGGGGACGTATCGGCAAGGCCCCTGAATCTTGCTTCCGGATATGCATTTCTCATCACGCCGATAATGCGGTCAAGGTAGGACTGGATCATTTTGTGATAATCAAGCCCTCTTGCATACAGCGCAATATTTCCTTCCTCCTTGTGGGATGGGCGGTAGGGGAAAAGGATGACAAAAAAGGAGCGGCTCCCCGGAAGGAGGGCTTCCGTATCTATCCGTTCCTTTATGTCAGCGGGCGCAAGGGGAATGGTTCCTGCTTCAGTAAGCCTTTCTGAAAGTTTTTCAGAAAAATTCACTGATGCTGCGCCGCAGGCATCGAGTTGCAAGGACGCAGCCGTTTTGACTAAAAGTTCTTTCGCATTCATTCATAACCTCATGAAAAAGGGACGGAATACAGTCATGCTGCCTGCCTTTTTTTCAGGCCTTCAGCAATGCGGGGTCGTTCCCTTCCTCGTGTCATTCAATAAAAAGAAGGCTGTGAATAAATGATTGCACATTTTGTCACAGCCTCTGTGTTTATTTAACCATGCGCTTGGAAAGAAGTTCGCTGACTTTTTCCGTCGGCATGTCGTCACTGTCGTAAAGGAGCCCTTTCGGACTTTTTATGATGAGCCTGTCCATCAGATTCTGGGCAACAAGATCATTCGTTGCAGAAAGGAAGGAGAGGCATGCTTTATCATGAAATTCCTTGGTGATCAGGCGGGAGAGTCCAGGCGCTTTGAGTCTCTGCTGGAGGAAGAGCTGATGGATGGCCTTCCAGCTTTCCTTCTTGGGGCAGGCCCTTAGAAGAACGCAGATGGTGTAACCCTTTTCCTTCAGGTAGCTGATGTAATTCATCGTGTGGGCTACATTTTCCAGCGATCCTTCCTGAAGGATGTTGTAGCCTTCTTCTCCCGCTTTCTTCATCGTAAGGTCAGACAGGTACTGGCCCTGCGCCATGGAGAAGCAGGCAGCGTACTGTCCGTATTTCTTCAGAAGCTGTTTGTAGCGCGGATGGAAACCGCGGAAGTTGTCGCTCATGGACTGGATGATATCGCCGTCATAGTCTTCAATGACCATGGATGACATGCGGGTTTTTCCTGATCCGGGCTGGCCTGCGATGATAAAGGCAGTGGGATGTTTTTTGTGGCCCGTCTTTCCTTCAGTGACAGAAGGCCAGACCATCTTTTCAAAAAAATCATCCATTTCAGCAGGATCGAACCTGCTTTCCTTTTCAATCACCTGGCGCGTCAGCTTGGCGCTTGTCACAGGACGGAATATCTGATCCTGCACGTATTTCGTTTCGATGGCATAAGCTTCCCTGAGCATGCCGACTTGCGCAGACATAGCAAGTCCATGTCCCTTGCGGAGTTCGATCAGAGACATTTCATGGATGGTCATACGCCAGAGCTTATAAAGGCGCGCTTCATCTGCCGGCTGTATGGCCTTCTCACCTTTCAGAGTGCAGAGCAGGTTGTGAATGGTCTGGAATATTTCTGCATTCACCTCAAGCTGTATCCCCATAGGGGTAATTTCTGCCGATTCACTTAGTTCTTCGATGGTCCGCTCGTCATAGGGCATAGCCTTACCAACTCCTTTTATTCATTACATGGAATCATCTTTTCCAATCATAGCAAAGCATGGTGCTTTTGTCTAATATTACTTATGCTCTGTAAAGGGAAGCCTGCCGGATCAGCTTTTTTCAGAGAGTTTTCTCAAGCGGTCAATGTCCTGGGCAGGAGGCGTCCTTAGCAGGGAAGAGGCATTCCAGGGATGGTCATATGTTTCTATGCAGTCCCTGACCGACTCATAGGCGGCCTTTGAAAGAAGAGAGCCCAGGAGGGAAAAAGATCCGGCATCCGTGTATTTTTTCCCTTCTGGATCACAGATGAGGGTAATGCCGTCTGTGCATGTTCCTGTTGCAGGAAGGCCGTTATTGACATCAGCGATCCCAAGGTCCTGAAGGGCAGCGGATTTTCCTTCCGTCAGTGTAATCAGGGCTCTTGCCATGACACCTTCGGGAAGGAAGCCGCTGGCAATGATCATCATGTTGATTGTTCCGACCGGAAAGAAATGCTCGTCTTCTTCCCTGTAAAGGGCAGGGGAAGAAGCGCGGCAGGCTGTCTTTTCAACACCGCCTGTTGTAACAGCCTCTATGGTCATGCCGCCCGCGGAAAGCACTTTATGGGAATAGAGCCTGACGCGGGCAGCGGTCAGAAGGGAAGGACATTTCTCAGGGCTTTCTGTGACTTCTTCTGCGCAGATCTTCAGGTATGACTCAACCGACCCTCCCGGGAAATCCTGAAGGGATTCATAATACCCGGTCAGCTTCTGATTAAGAGCAGACCGTATGCTTCTGTATCCGCCTGCCCAGAGGGCGGTGGAAAGGGAATTCATGTCCCTGTCGAATTCTATCAGCAGTTTCTCATCCGAAATGGAAAGGCTCGCGCCTTTGGAAACAAGAGTGATTTTATCCATAATGGGTCCTTTCTAATTTCTACCTTATATAATTTAATTATACCATTGGGAAAAGAATGAAAAGTCATGACCGGTTTTCCTGATTTTTATCCCTTATTTGAAGTCGATGGCAAAGTATGATACCATGTAACTGAATTTTGTGTAATCGAATGTAATGGAAAATCAGGTGAATTCATGTTTATAATCCCGTATCTCGTACTGGCAGCTGTCGCGCTGCTTTTCTCCTTTATTTGCTACATGATGTTTTTCGGCGTGCCGGGAAGGAAGAAAACGGCTGATCACCGTGAAATAGAAAAGAAGGCATCCGAAGTTCCTTCACGGGAAGACATTGTAAAGAAGGTGCCTCTCCCCAAGAGCGAACCGCATAAGGAAAAGAAGCTCTATACGGATGAGAAGACGCAGATTCTTCCACCAAGGCTTGGAAAGACGAAGAAAGCCGAAGCCGATGAGGAGAAGACGAAAATTTTCTCCAAGGAAGAACTGGAAAAAACGGCAGAAAGGGATCCTGTGCCGCATGCCAAGGGACCGTTCCCGCCAGAACCCAATCCTGTCATCCTCAATGAGGAACCGGATGTGGATTTCCTTGAAGAATACTTTGTCAAACATTTCCTGAACCGCTACGGCGCCGTTTCCCATACGGTTGAGCAGGATACAAGGAAAGTGACGCACCGCCTGATCGACGGGCTCCATATGAGAAGAAAAGAAGCTGTGGATACGCTGACGCATATCATGGTGCAGGAAGCGCTCCAGAATGCACAGCGCACCTATGTCATGATGCCGACCGACACCGTTCTTGAAATGGTGAATGACGCATTCTATGATGTAGCGCATGGCAGCCGTTCCGATACGAAGACCATTCTTGCCTATGATGCGCTCCGCGCTATGCCGCGCATGGATGAGAGCGAATTCCATGCCCTTGCGCTCCTTCTTCTTATCCATTACTCTAGAAATACAGACAATTACGATGCAGGCCACCTCAAATCCTACACCGAGAAGTATGTCGTTCCGTTTGTCGGAAAGCTTCCCGATGAATACAGCGGTTATCAGCAGCTTGAATACCTGCACTGCGTATCCCTTGAAAACAAGGATATCGCATTCGGACAGGTACTGCATGATTCCTACCCGCTCATTTTCGCATTCAGGGGCTGCATGAAGGCAGAACTCCTTTCCGTCTATCCGTCATGGCCGGAAGGGTCCATCGTCTCCAGCTTGTATAATTCTTACTACAAGCCGGCTGCTGTCGATGAATCCATGCTTTCCGAACTGATGAATGATATGGGAATCGAGGATACGGGCCGCAGGGAAGGCATCCTGGCCATCGTGGAATCAAGACCGGTTCCTTATGACAAGAAGGAAATGGAATACACGCTTGGCAAAATTTCTCCTGAACTGGAAAAAATGCGCGAAGCCTGGGATAACAGCATGCTGAGACGCTCGTCCCTGACACTCATGGGCATGTACATCGCAAAGATCTGCATCAGGGAAACCATCGGCGAAGATTTTGATTTAAGCCACTGGATGTAAATACCAAATGGAAATGAGAATATGTCATTTTCAGAAGAATATCGATGTAGTGAACAAGAACTATAACTTATATAGACAATTCAATGATAAAAATATATAATAGTGACAGCCTTAAACGATTTATGGTCGATGCAGGATCCCATAGAGGGCAGACTGTCACGAGGTCAAGGGAGATCTGCTGGAAACGGCAGATTTTTTCTTTCCAAAAAAGGGGGAAACATGGGTATTTTTGATATTATCGGACCAATCATGGTTGGTCCTTCGAGTTCTCACACGGCAGGAGCAGCGCGCATAGGCCTGATCGCCAGCCGCATCCTGGGAGAACCATTGAAGAAAGCGCACATTACTTTGTACGGCTCTTTTGCAAAGACAGGAAAGGGCCACGGTACGAACCGCGCTCTGGCGGCCGGCCTTATGGGCTATGCGCCTGACAGCGAAATCATAAGGACTGCGCTTGAAACGGCAAAGGAGAAGGGAATCGATATTGCATTCTCCCTTTCCAATGAAGTTGCAGGGCATCCCAATGTAGCAAAAATTGATGCGGAAGGCGTAAACGGTACAAAGGTCTCCGTTGTGGGAAGATCCCTTGGGGGCGGCCGCGTCATGATTACTGAAATAGACGGTTATGATGTGGAAATCAACGGCGAGGAATATACATTCCTGACACGCCATCATGATGTGCCGGGCATTGTAGCCGATGTATCCGCTATCATGGCTCAAGAAAACATCAATATTTCAACTATGCGCCTTTTCCGCAAGGGAAAGGGAACGGAAGCTGTCATGATCATCCATACGGACCAGTATGTACCAAAAGAGCTGGCCGCACGTATCGAAAAGGCAAATCCGAATATATCCTGCGCAATGACGCTTGAAATTATATAGAGGAGGTTATTGTGTATACTTATCATTCTCTGAAAGAATTGTTTGATTTGGCAGATAAAGCGGAATGCTCCCCGGGCATCATTGCCTGCCGGGCAGAAGCAGAAGAGAGCGGAAAAAGCTGTGAGGAAGTCTGGAACCGCATGAAAAAGACGATTCCTGTATTCAGGAATGCAATTCGTCAGGGACTGTCTGATACAGGAAAATCGGCAAGCGGCCTCGTCGGAGGAGATGCAAGCCGTCTCTATCACGGGAAGATGCGTTTCTTAAGCCCCATCTGCCAGAGGGCTGCTTCTTATGCGCTGGCAACCGCGGAATCGAATGCGAAGATGCACAGGGTCGTTGCCTGCCCGACAGCAGGTGCCTGCGGCATACTTCCGGCTGTCATTGCTGCAGTTTCCGAAGAAGAAAACTCCGGTGAGGAAGATATTACAAGAGCTCTCTTTACGGCAGGTGCCGTAGGAAGAATCGTTGCCGAGAAAGCATCGATTGCCGGCGCTGTCGGCGGATGCCAGGCAGAATGCGGGACGGCCTGCGGAATGGCAGCGGCGGCCGCTGTCGATCTGATCGGCGGCACGACCGAGGAAATGGGGCATGCCTTTGCCCTTGCCGTCAAGAACATTTTAGGCCTTGTCTGCGATCCGGTGGGCGGTCTTGTCGAAGTCCCCTGCGTGAAGAGAAATGCATTCCATGCCGTACACGCCCTGACATCGGTTGAAATGGTCATGAGCGGCATCAGAAGCGTCATACCTCCCGACGAAGTCATTGAAGCTTTGAACGATGTGGGCAGGAGACTTCCTGTGGAACTCAGGGAAACGAGTCTGGCGGGCCTTGCCATGACGCCAACCGGCAGAAGAATCAATAAGAGGCTGGAAGAATGCGCCCGCAAGGTGTGATCATATAGCAATAAAGAAGCTGCGGAAAGCGAACTCGCGTGGATCCGCAGCTTTTTTGCTGAAGAAATAGACGTTTTCTTTTACAAATCGCCAAAACTGTGCCAAAATAAGTGAAGAATATATTCCTCTTTGGAGGCTCACATGGACTTTTTAATGATATTTCTTGCCATAGGATTTCTTGAGACCATCTGGATGTGGTCTGCTTCCCGAAAAAAATCACCAACCGTTATTTATCCGGTCTGGTATCGTCCTCTCCGGTTTCTTCTGATGGCAATTATTTTCCTTCCCTGCCTTCTGATTGCTTTCGATCTTTTTCCTTCCGAGGAATCTTTGCGTATGGCCGTTGCCGTTGAACTGGCTGCGCTTGTCCTCCTTTTCATGCTTGGCCGCGTGAAGGGGAAGAGAGTGGAAACAAGACCTGAAACGGAAGAAGAAAAAAATGCAAGGTGGAAAGCGCAGCGCTCGCAGGCAGGAAGCCTCTGGCTCATTACCTTTGCCGCATCGCTTGCCGCAGTCTATTTCATTTATTTCCGATAAATCAATGGTGCAATCGATATTTCACTATTGGTTTCATCCATGCTAAAATAAAAGAGTCAATCTAATTTATTCGTTTACTATTGTATACAGCTTAAAAGGAGTTTTTATGCTGAGTCAGATTCAAGGCTTGTTCATGACGATGCGCCTGTGGGATGTCCTGGATATCCTGGTCGTTGCATTTTTCTTATACCGTATATATATCCTCATCCGCAATACACGCGCGACAGCTCTTCTGAAAGGGCTCATTTTCCTGGGAATTTTCACTGTCCTGGCCGGATGGCTGCAGCTCCATGTCGTCAGCTGGATCCTGGACAAACTCATGACGGTCCTTATTGTCGCCCTCCCCGTCGTATTCCAGCCGGAACTCCGCCGTGCCCTTGAACAGATCGGCCGCGGCAAGTTCTACGTTTCCTCACGCATGATGAATGATGTGGAATGGGATCATGTCATCGGGGATGTCGTAGAAGCAGCCATGATCATGTCAGCCAATAAGATCGGTGCTCTTATCGTTTTTGAAAGAAGCGTCGGCCTTGATGACAGGATTGATACGGGCATCCGTATCGAGGGCCTTGTCTCCAAGGAACTTCTCGGAAATATTTTCATCGTCAATACACCGCTTCATGACGGAGCGGTCATCATCAGGGAAAACAGGGTCATGGCAGCAGGATGCCTTCTTCCTCTGACAAGAGACCATAGTCTTTCTTCCGAACTGGGCACGCGCCACCGCGCTGCTATCGGCATGTCTGAGCAGGCAGACTGCGTTGTCGTCGTCGTCAGTGAAGAAACAGGGATCGTTTCCTACACCTATGGCGGCAATATCCATCGCGGCCAGGATGCAGAGAGCCTCAGGAATGTCCTTAGAAATTACCTGATGCGCAGCAAGCCGAAGGGCGTCAGTGATGTGCTGCAGAAATGGAGTCCGCTTAAATGAAATATTCAAGAACGCAGTGGTGGCTGCCTAAGCTTCTTTGTTTAATAGCAGCCTGTGCTTTTTGGGTTTATGTCATGAATGAACAGAACCCTGTCATGGAAAACACATATACGATTCCTGTCGAGGTCAGAAACCTGGACCGTTCGCTTGTTGCAACGAATGTGCCTTCGAAGGTGCGCGTAAAAATCAGGATGTCCAGAAGCGATATGATATCTCTCCGTACGGATGATATCAAAGCCTACGTGGATCTTTCCGGTGTGACGGACGGCGATCATCCCAATACGCAGATCCATGTTTCCGTTCCGGGCGATGAGACAGTCCTCTCCGTATCCCCGCAGTTCTTCAATCTGAATGTGGATACGTACGCAGTGAAATCCCTGCCGGCTACGGTTGAGATCTTCGGCAACCCTGACCCGAACTTCACCGTGGGGGACAATAAGGTAACGCCCGGGTCCATCATGATTGCAGGCAGCTCTTCCAAGATTTCTGAAGCCAACAGAGCCGTTGTTTCTGTCAATATTGCAGGAAAAGACAAGAACTTCACCGAGTTTGATTCCGTCAATATTCTGGATGCTGACGGAAATACAGTGACCGGCCTTGAAATCATGCCAAGCCAGGTCAAGGTTTCTGTGAACGTCAAGGAAAACCAGAAGGTCGGGAACCTTCAGGTAAAGGCATCGACGAAGGGTGAAGTAGCCAAAGGCTACCGTATTACGGATGTCATCGTTACGCCTCCGGTTGCAACGGTAACGGCTCCGATCAGTTACTTTGACAAGAACAAGGCCATCGAGCTCGATCCCATCGACGTGACGGGAGCAAGCAAGGATGTCGTTCAGACGGTGAATGTACCGGCTCCTCTGGGAGGAAGCGTGGCTGTGCCGCAGGTAACGGTTACCATCAAGATAGAGAAGGATTGACAGGCAGTACCTTTCGGGCAGGTTTACCCTCCTTTACTGCAAAATAAAGTATGAATCGTACATCTTGACGAAATGATACTTTAGGGGTATGCTTGTTAGGTTATTTGTATGATTTTGGGAGGAACTTAAATGGTTACTTTATTTGGGACGGACGGCGTCCGCGGACTGGTCAATTCTACACTCATGCCGGAACTGGCATACCAGCTGGGACGCGCGGCTGGCGCTTATTTCTGTAAATCAGGCAAAAGTCATCGTTTCCTGATCGGCATGGACACACGTGTTTCCGGTCCGATGCTGACCGCTGCCATTTCTGCCGGATTATGCGCATCCGGAATCGATGTTGATATCGTCGGCGTGATTCCAACGCCTGGTGTTGCTTATCTGACAAAAACGGAAGGCTATGATGCAGGCGTCGTTATTTCTGCTTCACACAATCCGTTCCCGGATAATGGGATCAAGTTCTTTGACAAGAGAGGGTACAAACTGCCGGACCGTACGGAAGAAGAAATTGAAAATATTCTCCGTCATGATGAAGAAATCATCCGCCCGACAGGCGACGGCATCGGAACGATCCGCCAGAGACCTGAACTGGCTGCCAAGTACAGGGATTACGTCAAATCTACTGTCACCTGCAGCTTTGAAGGAATGAAGATCGTAACAGATTCCGCCAATGGCGCAGCCAGCGATTTCCTGCCGGAAATCTTAAGAGAACTCGGCGCTGACGTGACTGCCATTTTCCGTGAACCCAACGGCGTGAATATCAATAACGGCTGCGGTTCCACGCATATGGAAACACTGCAGAAGACCGTCGTTGAACTCGGTGCTGACTGCGGCATCGCCAATGACGGCGATGCAGATCGTTGCCTTTTCGTTGATGAAAAGGGCGAAGTCCTGGACGGCGATCATCTGATGCTGATCAATGCCCTTGAGATGAAGGAAGAAGGAAGACTCAATGATTCCATGGTTGTCGGAACTGTCATGAGCAACCTTGGATTTGGCAAAGCGCTCAGAGAGCATGGATGCAGGACCGTATCCACACAGGTCGGCGACCGTTACGTTCTTGAAGAAATGATGAAGCACAATTACTCCATCGGCGGAGAACAGTCCGGCCACATCATTTTCCCGGAATTCAATACGACAGGCGACGGTCTCATTACGGCTGTCCAGACACTTAAAGTCATGAAGAAGTGGAACAAGCCGCTTTCGGAAATGAATCATCTGATGGTGACCTATCCGCAGATCTTGAAAAATGTCAGGGTGTACAGCAAGAACGGCTGGCAGGATAATGAACTGATCAGCGATTCCATCAAGGCCGGCGAAGAGGAAATGGGAAGCGACGGGCGCATCCTCGTCCGTGCATCCGGTACGGAACCTTTGATCCGCGTCATGGGCGAAGGGAAAGAAATCAACCAGCTCGAAAGAATCATTGATGATATCGCATCCGTGATCGAACACGAACTCGGCGTTGAAAATAATTAATGGGAAAGCTGCTTCGGCAGCTTTTTCTAATGGAATCCCCGATTTGCTTTTGTGAAATGAAATATCTTTGTCGCGCATAATGGGGATGTGGTATACTTTCAATGTGTATGGAAATGATTTTTCCGGCAGGTGCCGGCACATTGACGGAGGGGATTTATGGAATCGAATGCATTATTGCTGCCATTGTGTTTCTTTGGACTATATATGATATTGGAGGCAGCGGACTGGGGCCTTTGCCTTGCGGCTCCGATTGTCAGCAGGAACCGTGAAGAAAATAAAGCCATCATCGGTCTTTTAAGGCCTGGCCTTGATGGCAATGAACTTTGGTTTTTCCTTGGATTATTCATGCTGAGCGCTGCCATTCCGACGGCTTCGGAAACGCCGATCCATTCGGGAAATATCGTGCTCTGCGTGTTCGTCGTACTGGGGGCTTTGCTCCGGCTGGCTGCATCGTTCCTTCAGGATGCTTTTTCGTCTCCCATTGTTGTGAAGGCATTCAGCATCTTCTCATTCCTGGGTCTGGGCCTCATGGGGCTTTCCGGTTCATCCTTCATCATGGATGATGGATCCTTTGTGACAGTCCTTGGTATTTTCTGCGCATTATGGATGATCCTTGCCGCATTCCAGCTTGGATGCCTCTACGGCGCTGTCAAAGTGGTGAATCCTTTGGGTGAGCGCTTCCGCGCTGCATTCCTTGTGGCAAGCGTCCTGACGGTTGTCGTTTACATTATTCTGGCGATACTTCTCAAATCTAACGTGGGAAGTTCCCATATGTACGGAAGCTTCTTCTGGATGGGCCTTGTCGCGACAGCTATCCTTTTCCTCGTTGCTTTCTTCTTTACAAGAAGTAGGCATGTGAAGGTAGGACTTGCCGCTGCTTATTTATCTTCATTCTTTGCCATTTCCATTTACCTTTCTGCCTATGCCGTGAAGATCCCGCTTCTTTATAAAGTAGAAGTAGGGGCTTTGAAGAGCGCAATGGCGGCAGCACCTGGAACGGCACTGCTTGTCCTTGCCATCGTCTGGTCGCTTGGCGCATTTGTCTGGAGGCAGATCAGGAAAAAGCAGGAATATGAATGGCGTGACCATATTTAAAGGGGAATCCCTGGAGGCATATTATGGGCGAATTATACAAAACACAGCATACCATCGATGAAATGCTTGACCGCATGGGCGTCAAGATTGTTCTTGATTCGGAACATTTATCGGAAGAAGACAAGTTTGAAGCTGAGAAAAACGGTGCATCCGTCGTTCTGAAGAAGGTTTCCGACAAGGAAGACAAAAAAGACGGAAAAGACGAGTAAGCAATAAGGCTGCGGGGAAACCTGCAGCTTTTTTGTGTTTTCTTTCAGGCGGCCTGCCTTTATGCGTATGGTAAAATGATAAAAACAGCTTTTTAAATTACCGAAAGTGAAGTGAAGAGATTGGATCCTTTCGTACATCTGCATTCGCATACTGAATACAGCCTCTTTGACGGAATCAGCCGCATCGGAGAGCTCGTTTCCCATGTGAAGGAAATGGGACAGACCGCGCTTGCCATTACCGACCACGGCGTGATGTACGGCGCCGTTTACTTATATAAGGAATGCATCAAGCAGGGAATCAAGCCGATTATCGGCTGTGAGATCTATGTCACGAGGGGAGGCCGATTTGACAAGTCCGGAAACGGGAAGGAAAAACTGGCCCACCTGATCCTGCTTGCTGAAAATAATGAAGGATATCAGAATCTGATCAAGATATGCTCGAAAGCATGGACGGAAGGCTATTACCACCGCCCGCGAGCCGATCATGAGCTCCTTGAAAAGTATCATGAAGGCCTTATCGTGACATCTGCCTGCGTAGGCGGGGAAGTGCCGCAGGCTATCCTGAATGGCGATATGGATGAGGCAAGGAAGGTCATTGAATTCTACATCAATACGTTTGGCAAGGATAACTACTTCCTTGAAATCCAGAACCACGGTCTTCCTGAAGAAGCGGCTGTCCGTCCTGTACTGGCAAGTCTTGCCAAAGAATACGGACTTGGGCTGGTTGCGACAAACGATTTCCATTATACGAAAAAGGAAGATGCAAGAAGCCAGGAAATCAAGCTTTGCATTTCCACGGGAAAGACGCTGGATGATCCGTATCATTTCCATTTTGCCAATGATGAATTCTACTGCAAGAGCGGGGATGAGATGCGCGCCATTTTAGGAAATTTCCCCGGCGCTATTGAAAATACGAGGGTCATTGCGGACCGCTGCAATGTGGAGCTTACTTTCGGTGAGCACAAGCTCCCTTCCTTTGACGTGCCTGAAGGAGAGACTGCTGCATCGTATTTGAGAAAGCTCTGCGAAAAAGCACTTCCCGAGAGGTACGCTGTCGTTACTGACAAGGAAAGAAGCCGCATGGATTATGAGCTCGGCGTCATCGACAAGATGGGATTTTCCGACTACTTCCTGATTGTCATGGATTTCATCCATTATGCAAAATCCCATGGTATTCCGATAGGCCCTGGAAGGGGAAGTGCGGCAGGAAGCATCGTTTCCTACCTCCTTCATATTACGGAAGTCGATCCGCTCCGCTTCGACCTCCTGTTTGAACGATTCCTGAATCCGGCCCGCGTTTCCATGCCTGATATTGATACGGACCTCTGCTACAGGAGAAGGGGCGAGGTCATTGAGTATCTTGCAAGGAAGTACGGCTCCGATCAGGTGGCGCAGATCATTACATTCGGCACTCTGGCGGCAAGGGCCGTCATCAGGGATGTAGGCCGAGTAACGAATATGCCGCTTCGCGAAGTGGACAGGATTGCAAAGATGGTGCCGGTCGGCCCGGGCGTCACTTTGAAGAAGACGATGGAAGGATCCCGCGAGTTCAGGGATCTCTATGATTCTGATACGACGGTCCGCCGCCTAATCGATCACTGCCTTGACCTGGAAGGGATTTCAAGGAACTCCGGCACGCATGCAGCCGGCGTCGTCATCTGCTCCAAGCCTGTAGAAGAATATGTGCCGATCCAGCTGACGCAGGACGGGTTCATCCAGACGCAGTATGAAAAGGACCAGGTCGAACAGCTTGGGCTTTTGAAAATGGATCTTCTGGGCCTCAGGAACCTGACAGTCATCCATGATGCACTTGAAATGATCAGAGAAAACAGGGGCATCGATCTTGATATCAACAAGATACCGAGCGAAGATGAAGAAACATGCAAAATGCTCTGCGACGGTGATACGATCGGCGTATTCCAGTCAGAATCCTCCGGCTTTACAAGCCTTCTCATGCAGCTTCATCCGGAGCGTTTCGAAGACCTGATCCCGATGGTTGCACTTTACCGTCCGGGGCCTCTTGGAAGCGGCATGGCAGAAGATTTCATCAAGAGAAAACACGGCAAGATTCCTGTCGAATATCCGCATCCTTCACTGGAACCGATTTTGAAGGAAACGTACGGGGTCATCCTTTATCAGGAACAGGTCATGCAGATTGCATCCGTCATGGGCGGGTTCAGCCTTGGACAGGCAGATATGCTCCGCCGTGCTATGGGCCATAAGGAACCTGAAATCCTGCAGCAGAACAGGGAAACGTTCGTCGACGGCGCTGTTGCCAACGGCGTCGATGACCGCACGGCCAACTATGTCTTCGATCTCATGGTGCACTTTGCCGGTTACGGTTTCAATAAATCTCACAGCGTGTGCTATGGATGGATTGCCTGGCAGACGGCTTACCTGAAGGCGCATTACCGTCCAGAATTCATGGCGGCCATGATGACCTGCTACAACGGAGACCGCGACAAGGTCAGCCGCTATATTTCAGACACCCGCCGCGCAGGCGTTGTGATTGCTGCGCCTGATGTCAACTTGTCAGAGGCTTATTTCTCCGTCAAAGGCGATAAGATTCTCTTCGGCCTTGATGGCATACAGAATGTGGGCGAAGGCGCTGTCCGTTCTATCATCGAAGCAAGGAAACAGGGCGGCCCGTTCAAATCGCTTTCTGATTTCGTAGAAAGGGCAGACAACAGGGGACTTAACAGCCGCGCCTGTGAAAGCCTTATCCGCTGCGGCGCGCTGGATTCCCTGGGAGCCAACCGCTCGCAGCTTCTGGCGGCGCTTCCTGAAGCGCTTGGAGATGCGCAGTCGATCAGGAATGAACGCGCATCCGGGCAGCTCAACTTGTTCGGAGGAGAAGAAACGCCGGAGACGATCGTCTATCCGGACCTTCCTGATATGGACCCGAAAGAGAAAATCGAATGGGAAAGAAAACTTCTGGGATTTTATGTCAGCGGCCATCCGCTGGATTCCTATAAGGAACAGCTCAAAGCCTGCACGCCTCTTTACCATCTGACGGCAGAAGGAAATCAGTACGACGGCAGGATGGTGACGATAGGCGGAACGATTTCCCGCATCAAGGGCACGATGACAAAGAAGGGACAGCCCATGGGCTATGTCACGATTGAGGATTATGACGGCGAAGTGGAAACCGTCGTATTCCCGTCTGTTTGGGAAACAGTAAGGCCGATTCTTGCTGAAGATGCCGCTGTTGCCACCCGCGGGCGCGTGCAGGCCAACGAAAGAGATGTCAGGGTACTGGCTGAAGAAATCATCCCGCTTGACAAGCTTCGTGCATCCGCGCCGTCTCCGGCCGGAGTCCTTCACCTTTACATCGATGCCGCCCATGATTCCAATGAGGTCAGCCAGAGACTGGCAGGGCTTTTCCAGAAGCACCATGGCAAAACGCCGGTCATCATGCATATGATGCGGACCGGGCAGGAAATCCATGCAGCTCCGAAATTCTATGTTAACTACTCATCAGAGGCCGAAAGGGACTTCAGGATGCTTCTTGGAGAAAGAGCCGTTGCCCTTAGGAATTCCGGATCAGGGAATATTTGAACGAAATGATAATTTCATGCGGATTTATGCGCCGTATGGTATACTAAGACGAATGATTATTTTCAGATATAAGCTTGTTAAAGGGGGCTATTATGAGGTTTCTGGTTTGCGTAAAACAGGTTGTGGACACCTCCAAAATGGAAGTTGACCCGAATACGGGTCGTTTGAACAGGAATAATGCAAACAGCATTATCAACCCGCTGGACCTTCATGCATTGGAAGCGGCTCTCGCTCTTCGCGATCAGGTTGGCGGCACAGTAACGGTTCTGACGATGGGACCGCCGCAGGCTGAACAAGTACTCCAGTATGCAGTTTCCATGGGTGCTGATGACGTATATCTGGCAACAGACCGCGCATTTGGCGGCGCTGATACGCTGGCTACGAGCTATACTCTGGCAGCAGCCATCCGCAAATTGGGCAGCTTTGACCTGATTTTCTGCGGACAGGAGTCCCTGGACAGCAACACGGCCCAGATCGGACCGGAAGTCGCTGCAATGCTCAGCATGCCTGATGTAAGCGGCGCTGTCGATATTTCTTATGAAAGAGAAGGATATATCACAGTCAGAAGACAGCTCTCCGATGAGGATGAAGTGCTCGAAATGAAGCTGCCGGCTCTCATTACCACGGCTGAATCGCTGAATCGTCCCCGCTATCCAAGCGTTTTGGGAATCATGAAGAAAGATCATGTTGAAATCCATAAACTGACATCTGCTGATCTGGATGTCGATCCTTCCCGCATCGGCCTTACAGGTTCTCCGACACGCGTAAAGCAGGTCCGTCCTGTCGTTCCGCCGAAGAAGGAAAACCTCCGCATTGAAGGAAAGACGACGGATGAAGCAGTTGATTTGCTCTGCACGGCTATGCAGAAAATACATGTTATTTAAGGAGGGCAGCTATGGATTTTTCTGATTATAAGGGCATTTATGTCGTTGGCGCCCTCTTTGATGGTCATATCCGCAAGTTTACCGGCGAATTCACAGGCGAAGCCAGAGCACTGGCAGACAAGAGCGGAGAAGAAGTATCCGTTGTTCTTCTGGGAAGCGATCTGAAAGATGATCCGCAGTCTCTCATTGCATTAGGCGCTGATCATGTGTACGTGATGGATGATCCGCTCCTTGCACATTATGACGGACAGGCTTACCAGAAGGTTCTTGTCAAATTCTTCAGGGAAAAGAAACCGAGCACAGTCATTTTCGGCGCAACACCGAAAGGACGCGATCTGGCACCGCGCATTGCCGCTGATCTTGTCTGCGGCGTAACCGCTGATGTCACTGAACTTGACATCGATCAGGATACGGGCCTTGTCATCTGCTCAAGACCGGCAATGTCAGGCAACATCCTGGCTGATATCATCAGCCCGGATTACCGTCCGCAGGTCTGCACGGTACGCCCTGGCATTTTCCGCTCGCCAGCTCCCGATGCTTCCAGAAAGGGCGAAGCTGTCCATGTCAAAGTGGAACTTGAACAATCTGACATCGGAACCATCCTTAAGGAAATCCTTAAGGGCGAGAAGGATGAACATCCGATTGAAACGGCAAAGGTCGTCGTGGCCGGCGGACGCGGTTTCCACAGCAAGGAAGAATGGGACAGGCTCTATGAGCTCTCTGAACTTCTTGGCGGAAGCGTTGGATGCAGCCGCCCGATCTGCGAACTTGGCTGGGAGCCTAAATCCCACCAGATCGGCCAGACCGGCAAGGGCGTAGCTCCCAAAGTATACTTTGCCTTCGGCATTTCCGGCGTCATGCAGCATATGTGCGCAGTCAATGCGGATATTATCATTGCTGTCAACAAAGACCCGAATGCGCCGATCATGGCTATGGCAGATTATGCCGTTGTAGCCGATATCAAGGAATTTATCCCGCACTTCATCGATAAAATCAAGGAATTGAAAGCAGAAAAAGAATAATTGATGTTATAATAATAAAGAAACCAGTAATTATTTCTGTATGGAGGTGAAACGTATGGCAGATACCAAGACTACCATATACTACAACCACAATTTCTATTATGATTTTTCCAAAATTATCAGCGCTGACGACAGAGGACTCCAGTTCGGCGACGGCTGCTATGAATGGATCCGCATTTTCAATGGTCATCCATTTGCCCTGTCCTATCATACTGACCGCCTGTACCGTTCGATGAGACTCTTAGGCATCCGTCCTGTCACAGCACCGGATGAATTTACTGAAATTGCCGAAGTTGTCATTGATGAATCCGGAATCAAGGAAGGATTCATGAAGATTATCGTAACAAGAGGCACTGGTGAACATGATTTCACCATTCCGGCCAGAAACAAACTTCAGCCGAACGTTCTTGTGTACGCAAGACCGCTTGATGAAGCATCCATTGCAAAAGTTCAGGACGGCGTCACCTGCATTACAGCAGAAGATGACCGCGGACATCACTGCAATATCCTTTCCCTGAATCAGCTGGATAATATGATGGCAAGGGCAGAAGCACAGAAAAAAGGATCTTATGATACGATTTTCATTAAAGACGGACTTCTGACTGAAGCATCCCATTCCAATGTATGCATCGTCAAGGCAGGCGTCATCTGGACACCGGCTACCAATGAGCATATGATCCGCGGAATTACACGCTCCCTTGTCCTGACAAGGGTTGCTCCTACCGCAGGCGTAACATCCATTGATGATGCAGCCGATCCGGTCAAGCTCGAAGACATGATGAATGCTGAAGAAGTATTCCTGACCAATACACAGGACGGCATCGTTCCAGTTCTTTCCATTGACGGCAAGAAGATTGGAAGCGGCGAAGTGGGACCTGTTACCAGAAAGATTCAGGAACACTACGCACATCTGATGAAAGACGGACTCGCATAAAGGCTTGTTGATAAAACCGCGCGGCAATTAGGGCCGTGCGGTTTTTCATTGCAGGATCCTTTCAGGGAATTCATGCGGCTTTGGAATCTATGTTCTTAAAAACTATGAATCATCTGGCAGTTTAGTATATAATAAGAAGAACTGTCATTTGATTCGCGAAGGATGAATCTGTCCAGGAGAAAGAAACGGGGGACCATGAGGGTACTTGGCATTGATCCCGGAACCGGAAGATGCGGTTTCGGAGTCGTTGAGAAACGGGGAAACCAGATTATTCCCATTAACTACGGAGTCATTGAAACGTTCAAGGATCAAAGCGATCTGGAACGTCTGAATATCGTTTATGAAGGAATCGGAGAGCTCATTGCAACATACCGTCCTGAATTCATGGGCGTGGAAACTCTTTATTTCAATACGAATATCACGACCGGCATCAAGGTCGCGCAGGCAAGGGGCGTCATCCTTCTTGCAGGCTACCGGCAGAATGTGCCGATCATTCCCGTGACGCCGCTGCAGGTCAAGCAGCAGATGGCGGGATACGGCAGGGCGACAAAGAAGCAGGTCATTGAAATGGTCATGCGGATGATGAATATTACCAGGAAAATCGACCCTGATGATGCTGCCGATGCGCTCGCCATCGGACTTACAGCCATTTATCATGTGGAACACCGCAGTTTGTTTGAGAGGGAAAAATGATCGGATATATAAAAGGAATTGTTTCCGGATTTCCAAAAGATGCATGCTTTCTTGAAACCGGAGGGATTGGATACAGGATTTTCATCTCGGAAAGAACAAGATCTCTTCTCCATATCGGGGAAGAGGCAAGACTTCTGACATACATGGCTGTCCGCGAGGATGCTATACTCTTATATGGATTTCCGGAGCAGGATGAATATGATTTGTTTCTGATCCTGATTTCCGTTTCCAAGATAGGCCCCAAAGTGGCAATAGGCATCCTTTCTTCCATGACGCCGGATGCCTTTGTCCGCGCGATCGTATCAAGAAATGTGACAGCTCTTACGAAACTTCCGGGAATCGGAAAGAAAACAGCAGAGCGGCTGGTCGTCGAGCTGAAGGACAAGGTGGCAAATCTTGAAATGGAAGGTGTTTCAATGGATGGCGAAGATATCGCGGCAGCTGACAGCGGTCTTATAGGACAGGCATCGCTCGCCCTTTCCGGTCTCGGCTATTCCAGTGAGGAAGTGCTGCCTCTCCTTAAGAAACTGGCGCCCGATCATCCTGCGCTTTCAGATTTGATCGGCGCTGTGCTTCGTGAGTTTGGCAAAGCGCAGGGCTAGGGGAGATGAATCATGAAGAATAAATACATAAAAAGCCTGGGCGGAGAAAAGGATGAAGAGGTGCTTGGAAGCACAGGACGCATCGTTTCCACGGAAGAATCTTCCAAGGATGCCTGGCAGACGTCTCTCCGTCCTCAGCGTCTCGACGATTATATCGGGCAGACTGCCTTCAAGAACAATCTGAAGGTCTATATTGAAGCCGCCAAAGGGAGAGGCGAATCCCTGGACCATGTCCTTCTCTACGGGCCTCCGGGGCTCGGGAAGACGACCATGGCCAAAATCATTGCCAATGAGCTGGGCTCACAGTTCAAGGTGACAAGCGGCCCGGCGATTGCGCGTCCTGGCGAGCTTGCTGCCATTCTTACCACGCTGCAGGAACATGATGTCCTTTTCATTGATGAAATCCACCGGTTGAACAGGAGCGTCGAAGAAATCCTCTATTCTGCGATGGAAGACTTCGCGCTTGATCTGGTCATGGGAAAGGGGACGGGTGCGACATCTGTCCGCATCAACCTCGCTTCGTTCACGCTGATCGGTGCTACGACAAGACCGGGCTCTCTTTCAGCACCTTTGCGTGACCGCTTCCTGATCAATCATCATATGGAATTCTATGAACCGGATGAATTGAAGCACATCATCACCCGCGCGGCCGGTATTCTTAATATCGAGATTGAAGAGAGCGGGGCGGCAGAGATTGCCCGCCGCTCAAGGGGGACGCCGCGTATCGCCAACAGGCTCCTGAAGAGGATCCGTGATTTTGCACAGATCAAAAACAGCGCCATTACAGCGGAAATCGCATCGGAAGCTACGGAAGCGCTCCATGTGGACGATATCGGTCTTGATGATCTGGACAATGAGATCCTGAAGTGCATCATTTACAAGTTCAACGGCGGTCCGGTCGGGGTGGATACGATTTCAGCCGCAGTCAGCGAGGAACGCAATACGATTGAAGATGTGTGCGAACCATACCTTATGCAGATCGGTTTCATCTCCCGTACGCCCCGCGGCAGGATTGCCATGAAAGCGGCTTACGACCATATCGGAGCCGTCTGGGATAAGAAACCGGAAGAGGTTCTCAGGGAGGAAGCAGATGGGGATCGGTAAGACACTTGTTATCCTTGGAATTATTTGTATTGCAGCCGGGCTGTTTTTCATGGCAGGCGGAAAGCTTTCTTTTCTGGGGCACCTTCCCGGCGATATTCATTTTTCCAAGGGCAATACGGATGTTTACTTCCCATGGGTATCCTGCCTTGTCGTCAGCATTGTTGGTACGGTTCTGTTGAACCTGTTTTTCAGAAGGTGAACGCTATGAGACGAAAAATCATTACGATTGCCCTGGCAGCGCTTATGGCAGCAAGTGCCGGCATCAGCGCAAAAGCCGAGGCGATTCCCATCCAGAGACGTCCTGTAACGATTACGCATATGTCAGTGCCGGCCGTGCCGGCTTCTCCTTCAGTAAAGAAAACGGCTTATCAAAATGAAAAGACCATTTCAAAAGCCGGATCAAAGACTGAAAAGGAAGAGAGAAAGGACGAGAAGCCTATAAGCACGAGTCCTTTGATTGAAGTAGGGCTCATTTTCGGATCTGAACTTCGCCTTGCCGGCGCTTCCGACTTTAATGCAAAAGCCGGGGGAAAGACCATCGGGAAGTACAAGACAGGCTCTGTCGTAGTCCTTACGAGAAAAGGCAGCAATGTGTATGTGAACGGCAAAAAAGCAGGCCGTGAGGTTCTTTTCGTGCCCGCGCGCAATGTGCCCGGTTTTCTTGTCAAGGGAAACAAGTACAGGGGAGATATGAAGGCTATTCCCTCAAGCTGGGGAAATGGAATCACGCTCATCAATGTGCTTCCCATGGAAGATTACCTGAAGGGCGTCGTACCAAGTGAAATCGTTCCATCCTGGAGAATGGATGCGATCAAGGCGCAGGCCGTTGCCGCGCGCACCTATGCGACGTACCACAGGAATGGATACCGGTCATCCGGCTACGATGTGACCGATGATACAAGGACTCAGGTCTACCGCGGCTTTTCAGCGGAAACAGCAGCTACAAACCGCGCAGTTTCCGAAACGGCCGGTGAAGTTGTCACCTATGCAGGAAAGCCGATCGATGCACTTTTCCATTCAAGCGGCGGCGGCTTTACCGAAAACAGCGAAAATGTATGGGGATCCGTCATTCCTTACTTAAGGGGCGTCAAGGAAGAATCAAGCACTTATCTCATGACACCATGGAAGAAAACAATGACGATGGCATCTTTTACCAAGAGCCTTGAAAATGCCGGATACAAGATCGGTGACCTGAAGAGCATCAAATTATCCCATCTGAAAAAAGGCGAGGCCAATCATTCTTCCGACAGGGGAATTTCCGGCCGCGTCAAGTCAGTTGTCTTTGTCGGCAAGAAGGGACGTGCGACCGTTTCAGGTGAAAGGCTGCAGAGGCTTTACGGCCTGGACAGCACGCTTTTCGATATTTCTGCCAAGGGAAAAGAACTGACGATTACAGGGTATGGATACGGACACGGGCTCGGGCTTTCCCAGTGGGGAGCCGAGGCAATGGCTGAAAAGCATGGCGACGGGAAAAATTATTATAAAACAATTTTGTCCCATTATTTTACAGGCACAAAAATAGAGAAGATTTATTGAATCGTGCCTTCAGCATAAAAATGCTGAAACAATCAATTATAAAGAAACGGGAGTTAGATTAAGCAATGAAATTAGAAGAATTCAATTACGATCTGCCAAAAGAATTAATTGCACAGGAACCGGCTGAACCAAGAGATTCCTGCCGTCTGATGATGCTCGATAAGAATACGGGAGAGTGGGAGCATCATGGATTCAGGGATATTCTGAACGAAATCCGCAAAGGAGATATTTTCGTATTCAACAACACAAAGGTTATTCCGGCCAGACTCTATGGCAAGAAAAAAGACACCGGCGGAAAAGTGGAAATGCTTCTCCTGACTCCTAAGGGAAATGATGTATGGGAAGTCCTTGTCAACCCGGGAAGAAAAGCACTTCCTGGAACGGAAATTGAATTTTCCGATGACTGTTACTGCAAGGTCCTTGACAAGACAGAATTCGGCGGACGCCTTGTAGAATTCCATTACAACGGCAATTTTGACAGCCTTCTTGACCAGATCGGTGAAATGCCGACTCCTCCTTACATCCATAAGAAGCTGGATAATAATGATGAATACCAGACCGTCTATGCCAAGTACAAGGGATCGGCCGCAGCCCCGACAGCAGGACTTCATTTCACGCCAGAACTGATGGAAGAAATGAAGAAAAAAGGAGCAGAACTCCTCTTTGTAACACTTCATGTCGGCATCGGTACTTTCCGTCCGGTATCGGAGGAGAATATTGAAGATCATGAGATGCATAAGGAATGGTACACCGTCAGCGAAGAAACGGCTGAGAAGATCAATAAAGCCAAAGAAGAAGGCAGAAGGATCATTGCCGTAGGCACGACGTCCGTCCGCACGCTGGAATCTGCCGGCCAGAGCGGAAAGCTCAAGAGTGGCAGCAACTGGACGCAGCTTTATATCTATCCGGGATACCAGTGGAAAATGGTCGATGCCATCGTCACCAACTTCCATCTCCCTGAATCCACACTCATTATGATGATGGCTTCCTTTGCAGGAAGAGAACATATCCTGGCCGCTTATGAAGAAGCTGTGCGCCAGAAATACCGTTTCTTCAGCTTTGGCGATGCCATGTTTATCAGATAAGGAACGATTCCATGGTAATTAATTACGAACTGATTGCAGAAGACAAGAAGACAGGGGCGCGCGCAGGGCTCCTTCATACGCCGCACGGGACGTTCAAGACACCGATGTTCATGCCGGTAGGAACGCAGGCGACGGTCAAGACAGTAACGCCTGAAGAACTGGAAGATATGGGAGCGCAGATCATTTTATCCAATACCTACCATCTTTTCCTCCGCCCGGGAACAGACCTTATCAGGGAAGCCGGCGGCCTTCATTCCTTCATGAACTGGCCGAAGGGCATCCTGACGGACAGCGGCGGATTCCAGGTATTCAGCCTTGGCGCTATGAGAAAAATCACTGAGGAAGGCGTCCATTTCCGTTCCTTCCTTGACGGCTCCAAACAGTTCCTGTCCCCTGAAGTATCCATCCATGCGCAGGAAGATCTCGGAAGCGATATCGCAATGGCATTTGATGAATGCATTCCTTATCCGGCCGATTACAAGTATGCGGACCAGTCCACGGCAAGAACGACCCGCTGGGCAGAAAGATGCATCAAGGCGCACACAAGGGAAGACCGCGGCATGTTCGGCATCGTGCAGGGCGGCATGTACAAGGATTTAAGAAAGAGAAGCGCACTGGAAATTTCCTCCATGCCCTTTGACGGCATAGCCATCGGCGGACTTTCTGTAGGCGAGCCGCATGACATCATGTACGATATCCTCGAATACACGACGCAGTGGCTTCCGACAAATAAAGCAAGATACCTCATGGGCGTAGGAACGCCGGACTGCCTTGTGGAAGGCGTGGCAAGAGGCATCGACATGTTCGACTGCGTATTCCCGACACGCGTGGCAAGAAACGGGATGGCCATGGTCCACAGCGGCCGCATGAACATGAAGAACAAGAAGTACGAAAGAGACTGGGCGCCGCTTGAGGAAGGATGCCACTGCTATACATGCACGCATTACAGCCGGGCGTATATCCGTCATTTGTACAAGTCCGAAGAGCTTCTGGCTTTCCGTCTGGTCACGATCCACAACCTGTACTTCCTTCTGCAGTTCATGACAGACATGCGCCAGTCGATCATTGACGGGAATTTCAGCGAATTCCGTGAGAATTTCATGAGCGGCTACAAAAGATAAAGAAATTAAAGACAGAGCCCGATTTGTTGTGGTAAAATAAACGATATGAGTTTACGGAGGTGAATGAATTGGAACAAGCGATGAACTTTTTGAGTTTAGTATGGCCTTTCCTGATCCTGATTGCCATTTTCTACTTTTTCATGTATCGTCCGCAGAAGAAGCTGCGCCTTGAAAGAGGAAGATTTTTGCTGTCCTTGAAGAGGGGAGACCATGTAGTTACTTCCGGCGGCGTGCACGGCGTGATCAAGGTTCTGCGTGATAAGTATGTAGAACTGGAAATTGCACCGAAGGTCGTCATCAAAGTTGAAAAATCTGCCATCCAGCATGGAGATGTCAAGCTGATTGATGAAGAATCTGCCAAGAAGGCAGTTGCCGACGGAACTGTGAAGACTGTACAGAATCCTGACGGCAGCGAAACTCAGATCGTTGAAGAAGTCGTTGAAGTAGATGATCCGAAAGATGCGGGCACAGAGGTCATTGAGGAAGTTGTCGAAGAAGACGCTAAATCTACTGAAAAGGCACCGGCGAAAGAGGAAAAGAAATGACAGAATCGAATCCTTCAATTTCCGAAAGGAAAAAGGGGCTTCGGCAGAAGATGCTCGCCATGAGGCGGGCTCTTTCTGCTAATGAAACGGAGAGCAGGAGTTCCTCTCTTAAAGAGAATATCCTTTCACTTCTGGAATACAAGAACGCGAAAAAGATCATGGCTTTCCTTGCCATGAAAGGGGAATCCAATCTGGACGGATTCATCAGGCAGGCTCTTCTTGATGGAAAAGAAGTCTACATTCCTGTGTGCCTTCCTGAGCGCCAGATGGAAGCAGGACGCCTGATTGATATGGAACACTTCGAAAAAGGGCCGCTGGGTCTTAGGAATCTTCCTGCCGGTTATGAAGTGACCAGTCCTGAATCGCTCGATCTGGTATTGATACCAGGACTTGCTGTCAGCCAGGAAGGAATCCGCCTCGGCATGGGTGCAGGATATTATGACAGATATCTTGCCCGCGTCCCGTTTGAGAAAAGAGTGGCAGCCCTGTGGGATTTCCAGGTGATTCCGGATATCCCGTCTGAACCGTTTGATCAGAAAATAGCGAAGATTGTAACCGACAAATCTGTCATCGTTACGAAAAGAGGTTGAAGTTTTGGAAAAGAAAAGTAAAAGCCCCGTGAGGAAGGGCGCTCTGCTTCGATTTTTCGTAGTCATTTTTGCGATTATCGGCATATTTGCATGTACGGTCGGATGGCTTGCCGGACATATCCGTCAGGGCCTTGACCTTCAGGGCGGGACCCATATTGTCATGCAGGCAGAAGATACAGATCAGAACAAGGTTACGCCGGAGGCCATTACCCAGGTCATCAACATCATGCAGAAGCGTGTCAATGAAATGGGTCTGACTGAACCAATCATCCAGCGTGAAGGCAGCAACCGTATCATCATTGAACTTCCGGGTGAGAAAGATCCGCAGAAGGCCATTGATACGATCGGCAAGACAGCCGTCCTGCAGTTCAAGGATGAAGAGGGAAATGTCCGCCTGACCGGCGAAGATTTGAAAGATGCCAAGGAACAGCTCGGCCAGAACAAGCAGCCGCTCGTATCCCTGAAATTCAGTGATGAAGGCGGAAAGAAGTTTGCTGACCTGACTGCTGCCAATGTCGGAAGACATATCGGCATTTATCTTGATGGTGAAATGCTGACCAATCCGGTCGTCAATGAAGCCATTACGGGCGGCGCAGCCGTCATTACCGGACAGAGAACACTTGAAGAAGCCAAAGATCTGGCTATCCTTCTTAGAAGCGGCGCACTGCCGGTCAAGATGTCTGTCCTTGAAGTAAGAACAGTAGGACCGTCCCTGGGACAAGATTCCAAAGACAAGTCCATCGTTGCATTTACAATCGGCCTCTCGCTTGTCGTACTGTTTATGCTGGCAGTTTACCGCATATCCGGATTTGTCGCTGATACAGCGCTTCTGGTATATGTACTGATTCTTTTAGGCGTTTTGTACCTGCTCCATGCGACACTGACGCTTCCAAGTATAGCGGGCGTCATATTGTCCATAGGTATGGCGGTGGATGCGAACGTCCTCATATTTGAACGATTCAAGGAAGAAATACAGGAAGGCAAGATTCTCCGCCTTGCTGTACAGGCAGGCTTCAAGAGAGCTTTCGTAACGATTTTCGATGCGAACATGACGGTCATCATTACGTCTGCCATCCTCTTCTTCCTGGGGAGTGCAACAGTCAAGGGCTTTGCATTGACACTGGGCCTTGGCGTTGCTGTATCCATGTTCACAGCCATCACCGTCAGCCGCACGCTCCTGATGCTCCTGATTGATGCCAACTGGATTCATAACCCCTGGTGGTTTGGCGGGGAAAGGGGGTATGACAGATAATGTTTAACAACTTTGATTTCATTTCCAAAAGAAAGATCTGGTTCTCTTTCTCAGGGATTCTGATCGTACTCTCCATCATTTCCATCGTTACCTTCGGTTTTAACTGGGGCATTGATTTTACCGGCGGCACCATCCTTGAACTGGGATTTGGCAAGCCGGTCACTGTCGAACAGGTCAGAGACGGTCTTCGCAAGGACGGTCTTGAGACGGCAGTCATCCAGCTTTCCGGCAAGAATGTTCAGGGCGAATCCGGTGATGATGTCATCATCAGGACAAAGAACCTGAGCCCGGAAGAAGCACAGACGGTCGTTTCTGATGTCAGCAGCGAAGTCGGACAGACAGAGCTCAAGCGTATGGAAACGGTCGGTGCTGTCATCGGTTCCGAAGTAACGAAGAATACACTGCTCAACGTACTCATTTCCTTCGGCGCAATGATCCTTTACATGTCGATCCGTTTCGAACACAGGATCGCGCTTTCAGCAATTGTCGCCATTACGCACGATATCCTGATGGTTCTGGGTATTTTTGCATTCTTCCATCTGGAAGTGGATGCATCGTTCCTGGCAGCTATCCTGACAGTTCTTGGTTATTCCATGAACGAATCTGTCGTCATATTCGACCGAATCCGTGAAGCGATGCATACGCATAAGCGTACGGACAGTTATGCTGTCCTGGCGAATGATTCCATTCACCAGACAATCCGCCGTTCGCTTTACACGCTGACAACGACACTCTTCTGCGTAGCTTCCCTTTATTTCTTCGGCGGGGATACGACAAAGAACTTTGCCCTGGTCATGCTGATCGGCTTCATTTCCGGCGCTTATTCCTCTGTCTGCGTGGCTACGTCCATCTGGGTTACCTGGAATGAACATATTTCAAGCGACAGAAACCGCAAGGCCAAGGAAACGAAAGAAGCAAAAACAGGAAAGAAACTTAAGGCAGCCAAAGCCTAGAGCTTCTTGTATGAAAAGAAGGGCGGAAGCCGGGCGCTTCCGCTTTTTTCTTACCTATCTGAATTTATATGCCTGAGGAGATTGAATCAGACGCTCATCAGGGATTGACTCGTGATATAATAAAACCATGGAAAATAAAATTATGAACACAGAGAAAACCGTATCATTCATTACTCTTGGCTGCAAGGTCAACCAGTATGACAGTGATGCCATGAGAACCCTCTTTGTTGACGGGGGATACAGCCAGGTAGAAGACGATAAGGATGCAGATGTATATGTCATCAACACCTGCTCCGTCACAAGCATCGGCGACAGGAAATCAAGGCAGATGGTGCGCCGCATCAGACGCCAGCACCCGGATGCTGTCATTGCCGTAGCCGGATGCTATGCACAGCTTGCACCGGAAGTCTTTGAGAAAATGGGAGACGTCGATGTCATCGTAGGTCTTCATAACCGTTCTCACATTGTGGAATATGTGGAAGAGGCCAGAGGCGCAGGCAAGCCTTTGAATGAAGTCGTCGACATCATGAAAGTCAACACGTTTGAAAACATGTTTGTCCGTCCCGAAGGGGAAGTGAAGACCAGAGCTTTCATCAAGGTACAGGAAGGCTGTGACAATTACTGCACATTCTGCATCATTCCCTATGCAAGAGGAAGGCTGAAATCTAGAAGGCAGGAAGACGCAGTCAAGGAAATCAGGAACCTGGTCGATACAGGCTACAGGGAAGTCGTCCTGACGGGAATCCACCTTGGAAACTACGGCAAGGATCTCCATGACGGCACGTCTCTTTCCAGCCTTGTATCAGAACTGGTCAAGATCCCGGATCTTCTCCGCATCCGTCTCGGCTCTATTGAATCCGTTGAACTTTCAGAAGAACTGATCGATATCATCAGGAATGAACCGAAGGTATGCCGTCATCTTCATCTTCCCATCCAGTCCGGATCAGACAGCGTCCTTCGCGGCATGAACCGTCATTACCGCCTGCCTGAATACAAGAGGCTCATTGCAGAACTTCGTGAAAAGATTCCGGGCCTTGCGCTCACGACCGACCTCATCGTCGGTTTCCCGGGAGAGACGGAGGAGCTGTTCCAGGAGACACTGGAAACGCTGAAGGAACTTAAATTCTCCGGAATCCATGTATTCCCGTATTCCAAGAGAACTGGAACACCGGCTGCCGGATACCCGAATCAGGTTCCGAATGAAATAAAGAAGCAGAGAGTTCACAGGGTACAGGAACTCGAAAAGGAAATTTCGCGTGAATACAGAGCCCGTTTCATGGGCAAAACTGTTTGCGTCTTGGCCGAAGAGGTCAAGGATGGATATTTTGAAGGGCTGACAGAAGAATACATCCGCGTATCAATCAGAAGCCAGGGAGTCGAAAGAGGCGGAATGTACAACGTACTCATTGATACGATGACGGATGATGGCCTTTCAGGGGTATTAGCGAAGGAGGAGTAAAATGGCTGACTGTATTTTCTGTAAAATTGCTGCCGGAGAAATTCCGAGCACAAAAGTTTATGAGGATGACCACTGGTTCGCATTCAGGGATATTGAACCCTGCGCACCTGTTCATATTCTGGTGATCCCGAAGAAGCATGTGGATAACATTCTTGCATTTGATGAAGAATACAATAAAAACTTTGCTGACTTTTTCCTCGTCATCAAAAAGATCGCCGAAGCAGAAGGACTGAAGGAAAACGGCTTCCGCCTTGTCATTAATACCGGTGAAAAGGCAGGCCAGTCCGTATTCCATTTCCATGCGCACATTATCGGCGGCAGAGAAATGGGATGGCCTCCATTCCCGGCAAACGATTGATTTCCTGCAGTAAATGAAACACGTGATTGATAAATTAGAAAATAGGAATTGACATATAGAGGATTCTAATTTATAATTTATAAGTGTGCAATAGCACCCCATCAGTCTTATTGGGAGGGAGGGATATAGATGTCTGAAATCAAAGTTCAAAAGGGCGAATCTCTTGATAGTGCTCTTCGCAGATTTAAACGTTCCTGCCAAAAAGCCGGGGTTCTTTCTGAAGTAAGAAAACGTGAACATTATGAAAAGCCCAGCGTTAGACGTAAACTGAAATCTGAAGCAGCAAGAAAACGTAAGTTTAAATAACAGGTTGCAAGGTGATACGTTTTGTCAATTAAGGAACAGCTGATGGCCGACATGAAAACGGCCATGAAAGCAAAAGAAGAAGGAAAGCTTGCTCTGAATACGATCCGTATGGCTCGTGCCCATATCAGACAGGCTGAGATCGATGACGGACACGCTGACTTCAATGATGATCAGGTTCTTGCTGTTCTCCGGAAAGAAGTCAAACAGAGAAAGGAAACTCTCGCTGAAATTGACGGATCCGGAAGAGAAGACCTGGTTGAGCAGACCAAAGCTGAGATTGCTGTACTGGAGAAATACCTGCCGGCTGAAATGCCTGAAGCAGAAATTGAATCCGTAGTAAAAGCAGTCGTAGATGCAATGGATCCAGAGCAGAGAAGCATGGGCCTTGTGATGAAGGCCGTCATGGCAAAGCTTAAAGGCAAGGCGGACGGTAAGGTAATTAACCATATCGTGCGCAAGATTCTTGCTTGACTGTGCTTGACAGAAGCAGGATGCGTGGTGTATCCTTAGAACATAAGTTAATATGCTGCGTCAAAGGAGACTCATTCCGAGAGGGATGAGTCTCTTTATTTTATTTTTATCAAGGCGCAGTCTGGGAAAACAAAAATGGTGGATAGTTTTTCAGGAGGGCTAAGATGAACAAAGAATTGCTGTACTGCATCCCCGCTGGTCAATATGGAAAAGAAGGAGTTCTGTCCCTGTTGACACAGCATCCGGAAATCAGATTCGTATCTCTGGTAGGAATCGATCTGGCAGGCAACGATACCGATGAGAAAATTCCGATTGAAATTTTTATGAAAGATTATGAGGACTTCTTCGCAGGAAAAGCTGTGCAGACCGATGGATCCTCCGTTGTATTCATGAACATTGCAACACTCAATGATGCCAGAGTCGACATGGTCGCTGACAGCACCGTCAACTGGTACGTTGATTACAATGATGAAAATATTTCCGATGAAAACGGCCGCCCGGTCGGAACGCTGCGTATTCCATGCTTCCTGATCCATAACGGCAAGTTCATTGATTCCAGATCCGTATTGAAGAAATCCTGTGAATATGTATCCGAAAAGCTCAAGAAGCTTCTTTCCGATGCACAGGTCAAGGGAATGGAAAACTTCCCGTTCTCTGAAATCCAGGATATCGTATTTACAACCGGCACTGAACTTGAATTCTGGGTAAAGACGCCGAGCGAAAAAGAAACCGTTCAGCACCTTTCCATTTCCCAGAGACTGCAGGAACAGTACTGGCAGCGCATGCGCGGCAATGTCCGTACCGCTATGGAACAGGCCATTGAAGAACTGGATGCCCGCGGAATGCGCGTTGAAATGGGTCATAAGGAAGTCGGAGGCATCAAGCCGAAGATCGATGATGACGGTCACATTTTCGACGTATGCGAACAGCTTGAACTTGACTGGCTTTTCTCGACAAACCCGCTGCAGGCTGCAGATAACGAACTGGAAGCCCGCATCGTCATCCGTGAGGTATTCCGCAGAAACGGCCTTGACGTTTCCTTCCGTGCAAAGCCGATCATCGGCGTAGCAGGAAGCGGTGAACATACCCATGTAGGCATTGCAGCTCTTCTTAAGAACGGCAAGACCATCAACCTTCTTGCTCCGGAAGACATGAGCGCTGACTTCCTTTCCACCGTCGGCTATGGCTTCATCATGGGCATTCTCAACAACTATGAAGCAACCAATCCGTTTGTTTCTTCAACAACAGATGCTTTCAACAGACTGAAACCAGGCTTTGAAGCACCGGTCTGCATCGTTACTTCCCTCGGACATTCTCCGGAAGTTCCATCCAGAAACAGATCCATCCTGATGGGCCTGATCCGCGATACCGAAAACCCGAAGGCAACACGCTTCGAACTTCGTGCCCCGAACCCGTTCACCAATACATACATGGCTGTTTCCTGCCTTTACATGACAGCTCTCGACGGCATCGAATATGCAGTGAACTCTGGAAAAGGCCCGGATGAACTCCTGGCTGAGCTTTCCAAGACAGCAGGAGAGGATGCTGATTACCTTTCCAAGGACAGAGAATACCGCTGTGAAAAGAACGTATTCGAAGATTACGATCAGGAACAGAGAGACGCTGTATTTGGCAAACCGCCGGCTACCGTCTGGGAAAACGTCCGCATCATGAGAGCAAATCCTGACAAAGTAGCATCCATTACAAGAGATGATGTCATTTCCAAGGATATCGTTGAATCCTTCATCGCTTCCATCCTCTACCGCTGGAAGAATGAACTGATCGACCGTATCATTCCTGGAACGGAAGCTGCTGTCAAAGGTTACAAGAAACTTGATAACGATGACAAACTTGACGAGAAGAGATGGAAAGCCATCAAAGCTGCCCGCATCGAACTTGCCAAGGATACAGAAGAAGAAAAGTGCATCTGCACCCGCCTGAAGGAAGCCCTTGAAGATGGAGATTATGATACTGCATCTGATCTTCAGATCGAAATGGCTAAAAAGTCGCAGGCACTTGAAAAAGAATACCGTATTTACGCATTGAATATTCTGGACTAAGAAATCAGTTCTAATAAATATACAATCAGGCCAAGGAGGACCCATTCCATTACCAAGGATGGGTCATCCTTCTTTTTGTATAAAGAACATACAAAGACGGGGATACTGTATCAGAATTGAGATCCGGAATTTCGATCAAAATGTTGAAGTGAATCAAGTGGAATAAATTTTTGGCTTATAGGACATTTCGTGTTGTTTTTATAGTCGATGAGCCCCGTGTTTATCGGGCTCCATCGGCATTTTAAGACTTTCAGTAATTCTTAAAGGGTGGACAAAACGTGTTGGTAAAAAGCCTCAAACCCC
>OGXY01000076.1_pt1 | contig 95287 bp, 67 predicted proteins | sample 1576411 | NCBI WGS metagenome assembly OGXY01 (sample SAMEA3541498, study PRJEB24748) | human gut metagenome | biome: human gut; feature: human-associated habitat; material: faeces | place: China | collected 2012 | reverse complement strand
AGGAGGCGATAAAGCCTCCTTAAACGTTGTCCTAGGCGGATTCGAACCACCACAATTTTTCCTTTATCGGGATTGCTCAAGTAATCTTGTAGCAATAAAAACAAAAAAAGGAGGCGATAAAGCCTCCTTAAACGTTGTCCTAGGCGGATTCGAACCACCACAATTTTTCCTTTATCGGGATTGCTCAAGTAATCTTGTAGCAATAAAAACAAAAAAAGGAGGCGATAAAGCCTCCTTAAACGTTGTCCTAGGCGGATTCGAACCACCACAAACAGAACCAAAACCTGTTGTGCTACCATTACACCATAGGACAATGCGACTGCAAAGATAAGCATTTTTGTAAAAACAGCCAAACGAATCGGCTATTTTTTTACATATATGGGGTAGAGCAAACGAGTAGCCCTACCCCACATTTTATATCGTTAACCGTTGTTTCGTAACGACTACTTCACTGTGATGAGGTAGTAGTTCTTCTTGCCGCGCTGCACGAGCAGATACTTGCCGTCGATGAGGTCTTCTGCAGTAACCACCTGGTCGAACGCTCCGAGCTTCTCCTTGTTGAGCGATACGCCGCCGCCCTGCACGAGCTTGCGCATCTCGCCCTTAGAGTTGAAGATCTTCACGTCGTCGCGTGTGAAGAGGTCTACAGCGGGCTGTCCGAGCTGATCTTTCGGCAGCTGGAAGTGGGGTACACCCTCGAAGATAGAGAGCAGCGTAGCCTCATCGAACTTCTGGAGAGTCTCCTTTGTACCCTTTCCGAAGAGGATGTTAGAAGCCTCCTGAGCGGTCTCGAGGTCCTCGCGAGAGTGAACCATTGTTGTCACCTCCTCAGCCAGACGCTTCTGCAGAACGCGGCGTCCCGGGTCTTCGTTGTGCTCGGCTATGAGCGCGTCGATGGTTTCCTTGTCGAGGTCAGTGAATATCTTGATGTACTTCTCAGCCTCTGCGTCGCTCACGTTGAGCCAGAACTGGTAGAAAGCATACGGAGTGGTGCGAGCCGGGTCGAGCCAGACGTTGCCGCTCTCGGTCTTGCCGAACTTCTTGCCGTCGCTCTTGGTGATGAGCGGGCAAGTGAGGCAGTAACATTCTACGTCGTTGCCGAGTGTGCGGTGGATAAGCTCTGTACCGGTGGTCATGTTGCCCCACTGGTCGTTGCCGCCGAGCTGCAGGCGCACGCCGTACTTCTGGTACTGGTAGAGGAAGTCGTAGCCCTGGAGCAGCTGGTATGTGAACTCTGTGAACGAAAGACCGTCGCGAGCCTCGCCGTTGAGGCGCTTCTGCACGCTGTCCTTCGCCATCATGTAGTTGACGGTGATGTGCTTGCCCACTTCGCGAGCGAAGTCGAGGAAGGTGAAGTCCTTCATCCAGTCGTAGTTGTTGACGAGCTCAGCCTTGTTAGGCTCTGTGCCGTCGAAGTCGAGGAACTTAGACACTTGCTTCTTGATAGCCTCCTGGTTGTGGTAGAGGGTAGCAGCGTCGAGCAGGTTGCGCTCCTGGCTCTTGCCCGAGGGGTCGCCAATCATACCGGTAGCACCGCCTACGAGCAGGTAGGGCTTGTGGCCGCAGCGCTGCAGATGGCGCAGCATCATGATGCCACAGAGGTGACCGATGTGGAGAGAGTCGGCTGTAGGGTCGGTGCCCAGATACGCAGACACCATGTTGGCATTGAGATACTCCTCAGTGCCGGGCATAATCTGCGCGAGCATACCGCGCCAGCGCAGTTCTTCAACGAAATTCTTTGTCATTATTGCTGTTGTTTTTTTGATGATTGCTATTTTTAGCTTTTAAGGCTGCGTTTAAGCCGCCTTTAGGGAGCGTTTAAGCCTTTCTAAGCCTCTTTAGGCCTTTCTAAGCCTTGGGGAAGACTATTTAGCCTTGGAGGACTTATTATTTAGCCTTGGAGGTCTTATTGCTGCTAACTAAGCCCTCCCCGACGGGGAGGGTTGGGAGGGGCTTTTTAGGGCACGGGGTCGTAGCCTGAGCCTCCCCACGGGTTGCAGCGCAGTATGCGCCAGATGGCGAGCGCCATGCCCTTGAAGAAGCCGTGTTTCTGCAGCGCCTGGCGAGCATACTCTGAGCATGTCGGCGTGAAGCGGCATGAGGGCGGCGTGTAGGGCGTAATGCAGACCTGGTAGAAGCGTATGGGGAGTATGGCGAGCCATACCAGTGCGCGAGAGATGTAATGGGCACAGCGCGAGAACAAACGTGAGATTTTCATTACTGTTCTGCGTTTTCGGCTTCTTCTGCCATGTCCTTGCCAATCTTCTCTGCTATGCGCTGCAGCAGATTTGCTGTCTTGCGCTCCACTTCCTCGTAGCTTCGCAGGTTGTGGTCGGTCCAGATGAAGCAGAGCGAGAGCGTCTTGCGCTGTTCTACGGTCTGGAGGGTGTCGATGAGCACCTGCTTGTTGCGTCTATAGGCTTCGCGTACGAGTCGCTTCACAAGGTTGCGCTTCACGGCGCGCTTGAAGAATCGCTTCGGCACACTCACCATCATCTGCGCGAACGGTTCGTGTGCGTCGCCATCCTCGGTCATGAACACCACACGCAGCGGAAAGGCAGACATCGACTTTGCTCCGCCTCCTTTGAAGAGGCGGTCGATGAGCTTCTTGCTGTTTATGCGCTCACTCTTTGGGAGCTGTTGTGATGATGTCATAAGGTGGTGGTGGTGTTATGTTGAGATGTTGTGGTGTTGAGATGTTGAGATTTGATGGTGAAATGGTGTTATAGTGAGATGTTGAGATTTGTCTATACCAATAAAAGGTAATGTCACCATCTCACCATAACAACCCAACAACATCTCATCTCACCACCTCACCATCTCAACCTACTTATTATTCTCAAGATAGTAGCGCAAGGCGCTTGTCATCGACGGGTGTTCCTTTGTAGGAGCCTCGAGGTCGAGTCGGTATCCGGCGTCGGTTACAGCCTTGGCTGTAGCCGGTCCGAATGTGGCGATGCGCACGTCGTTCTGTTCGAAGCTGGGGAAGTTCTTCGTGAACGCCTTGATGCCCGAGGGGCTGAAGAAGACGAGCATGTTGCAGTCGAACTTGGCTGCTTCTTCCTCGGTGAAGTCGTTGCTCACGGTGCGGTACATGACGCACTCGGTGTGGTTGAGTTTCTTCGAGTCGAGCAGCTGCTTTACGTCGTCGTTGTGAACGCTGCTCATTGGCACGAGATACTTCTCGCCCTTGTGCTTCACCATTGTGGGGATGAGCGAGTCGAGCTTGCCGGTGTTGCCGAAGAACACCTTACGCTTGCGATACTGCACATACTTCTGTATGTAGAGTGCGATTGTCTCTGTTACGCAGAAGTACTTCATGTCCTCGGGGATAGTGATTCGCATCTCCTTAGCGAGTTTGAAGTAGTTGTCGATAGCGTGGCGCGAGGTGAACACCACCGCTGTGAAGTCGAGAAGACCTATCTTCTGCTGTCTGAATTCTTTTGGGCTGAGCCCTTCTACTTTGATGAACGGACGAAAGACGAGTTCCACGCCGAAGTCCTTTGCGATGTCGAAGTAAGGCGACTTTTCGCTTGACGGTTCAGGCTGTGATATCAAAATCTTCTTTATCATTTTTATATCTTGAAGCTTAAATATTTATCATTTTTCGGGGGTGTGGTCGCTTTTGTCTTAGAAATTCACTTTCAGGCAGTTGGCAATCATTGTCAGCGAACCTATCAGCGCCGCGAGAGGTGCGAGTTCAAGTGTGCAAAAGTACAAAAAATTTTGCAGAAAACCGCCTCTGTGCCTAAAAAAGATGATGTACGACTTGTAAAGGGAGAGCAACTTGAAGAGTGCTATCACAAGGAATGTGCAGACGAGCGTGGTCTGTACCGGCATCTTGAAGTAAGCCTGGAGCATCACCACGGGGAAGAGGCATACGCCCTCCATTCCGAGGAAGAAGAGGTTTGACTTCATCCAGAACTCGTTGTTGCGCTTGTTGAAGAACACCCATCCCACGAGCCAGTAGAACAGCGTCTTGAGCGTCATGTAGGCGAAGACGGTGAGCGAGAATATGGCTATCACCTGGTAGTGGTCGACGACGAACGTGTCGGCGACGTACAGCTGTGTGTAGAAGAAGTAGACCAGACCCAGCAGCAGACACGTCTGCAGCACGAGGAAGAACTGGAAGCGCAGCTCCTCGGATGTCTCGGTTACGGCGGTCATGTTCTCGCTTACGGGCGGTCGGAAGAACTCCTTGGCCTGTCGCAGTATGAAGCGTCGCGACTTGGTGTATGCTATGAGCGCTATGCAGAAGCAGAAGATGAGCAGCAGTGTGATGATGTTGTCGCGCGCTATGGTGTAGGGCACGGGGTCGCCAGCCACGCCGATTCGTCCGCCGAAGAGGTCGGGGTTGAAGAACGGCTTGCCGGTGAAGTACGACTCGCGGTAGTATTGCGGCAGGTTGACGTCGCGCCACGAGTGTCCGCGTGTGTGTCCGGGCAGGTGCAGCGTGTCGGGCTGCTGACTCCATGTTATCTCCGACGGGCGTATGTGAGCCTGGATAGCGGAGTCCTGCTGTGCAGGCGTGGCGTCCTTGGGCAGCCATCTCAGCACTTCTGCCGGCGTGAGCTGGTGGTGCTGGGATACGGGCTTGGCGCCGACGGGCAGTCCGTCGGCGCCAAGAACTATCTCCTCTGTATGTATGGAGTCGGTTGTAATCATGTTTTTTGTATTTTTTGTTGAGGTGGTGAGATGATATGTTGTTGTGTTGAGATGGTGAGATGGTGACATTACCTTTTATAGGTATAGGCAAATCTCACCATCTCACCACAACACCACCTCAACATAGAACTCTCACAACACCATATCACCATTCTTTAGATTCCGAATTCCTTGCGGATATCGTCTACGCGGTCGAGTTTCTCCCATGTGAAGAGCTCCACCTCCATCTCCTTTGTCTCGTGATAGCGCGATGTGAAGGTCTTCTTCACTACCTCGTTCTTGCGGCCCATGTGTCCGTAGGCAGCAGTCTCGCGATAGATAGGCTGGCGCAGCTTGAGATCCTTCTCGATGGCCTTCGGACGGAGGTCGAAGAGCTTCTCAATCTTCTTTGCAATCTCGCCGTCACTCATCTGCACGCGGCTGCGTCCGTATGTGTTGACGTAGATGTTCACCGGCTCAGCGACGCCGATGGCGTAGCTCACCTGCACGAGCATCTCGTCGGCAACGCCTGCCGCTACCATGTTCTTTGCGATGTGGCGTGCTGCGTATGCTGCCGAGCGGTCTACCTTAGAGGGGTCTTTGCCAGAGAAGGCTCCGCCGCCGTGTGCGCCCTTGCCGCCGTATGTGTCGACGATAATCTTACGACCGGTGAGACCGGTGTCGCCGTGGGGGCCTCCGATTACGAACTTGCCAGTCGGGTTGACGAAGTACTTGATGTCGTCACCGAAGAGTGCGAGCACCTTCTCGCTGTGTATCTCTGCCTTGACGCGCGGCATGAGTATGTTGAGCACGTCGTCCTTGATCTTGGCGAGCATGCGCTCGTCGTCGGTGTCGAACTCGTCGTGCTGTGTAGACACTACGATGGTGTCGATGCGCAGCGGTATGCCTTCCTCCGAATACTCAACGGTGACCTGGCTCTTAGAGTCGGGGCGCAGGTATGTCATCTGCTTGCCCTCCTTGCGTATGTCGGCGAGCACGCGCATGATGAGCTGTGCGAGGTCGAGCGTTACGGGCATATAGTTCTCGGTCTCGTTGGTGGCGTAGCCGAACATCATTCCCTGGTCGCCGGCGCCCTGGTCCTCTTCCTTTTCGCGGCTCACGCCACGGTCGATGTCGTCCGACTGCTCGTGGATGGCTGTGAGCACACCGCATGAGTTGCCGTCGAACTGATACTCCGACTTTGTGTAGCCAATCTGGTTGATGGTCTTGCGTGCGATGGTCTGCAGGTCGATGTAGACGTTAGAGCGCACCTCGCCCATGATTACTACCTGACCTGTTGTCACGAACGACTCGATGGCGCAGTGTGCCTTTTCGTCGTAAGCGAGGAACTGATCTACTAAAGCGTCTGAAATCTGGTCGGCCACTTTGTCCGGATGGCCTTCTGAAACTGATTCTGAAGAAAAAAGATAATTCATTTTTCCAATTTTTAAATTTAAATAAGTGGAAAAACACCAAATTACCGCTGTCTAACCGTCGTTATCCTTTTACGTTTCGCGTTCTTACATTCGCGGTTAGCGTTGCAGTTTTAGCATTTTTTTGTGTGGTTGCAAGCAGCCAAATTCTTCCACAGGGTTATACATGTTTTGTTATCGGGTGCAAAGGTACGGCTATTTTTCGAGAGAGCGAAATAAAAACGCATAAAGTATTAGGTTTTAACGCAAAAAGCCTGCAGAAAGTCATCGTTTCGCGTACGGTGTCTGATCGGACGGCGAACGCAATCTGATCGGACGGCGGACGCGAACCGATGACTCAACCCATAGATATAGATGACTCAACCCGAAGATGTAAAGGATTATTTCTATGAGCAAGAATTGCAGAACTGGATGTTACGGCTCTGTTACCCTTTTTCCCTTTTTCGGTATACTTATTACGGATAAGCGGCGAAGGGCGTTGTGTATTATGAAAATTTGTAGTAACTTCGCATTGCGATATCAGCAAACTGAGACAGTTCAATAGGTATATATACACACACAGATTCATATATGAAATCAGACAAGAAGAAAGACGCGTTACTCTCGATGATACGTCAGGGCAAGCCTATGACGCTCGGCGAGCAGGCGCGACTCGTGATGTTTCTCGCCACGCCGGCTATTCTGGCGCAGCTCACGACGACGATGATGCAGTATATCGACGCGTCAATGGTGGGCAGCATGGGCGCGCAGGCGTCGGCTTCCATCGGACTGATGGAGACGACGATGTGGCTGCTGGGCAGCATCTGCTCGGCGGCGGCAGCCGGATTCTACGTTCAGGTGAGCCATCAGTTGGGCTCCAACGACCCTGCGCGGGCGCGCAACACGCTCAGACAGGGCATAATGTCGGTGCTCGTGGTGAGCGCGCTCATAGGCTTGGTGTCGCTGGCGGTGAGTCCGTTCCTGCCCGTGTGGCTGGGCGGCGGCAGCGACATCACGCCCACGGCTTCTGCCTACTTCGCCATCGTGGCAACGGCTCTGCCCATATTCCAGTTCTCGATATTCGGCGCCGGCATGCTCAGGAGTTCGGGCAATATGGTTGTGCCGAGCGTGATGAGCGTGGTGATGATGTCGCTCGACGTGGTGTTCAACTTCTTCCTCATCTTCCCTACCCGACCCGTGCAACTGTTTGGCGCAGAAGCAACTATACCGGGCATGGGTATGGGCGTAGTGGGTGCGGCGATAGGCACCGTATCGGCTGAGCTGGTGGCTGCGTCGATCACGATGTACATACTCTGTTTCCGCTCGAAAGAGCTGTCGCTGAGCATCGACACGGGGCGCTTTCTGCCCACATGGGGCGTGGTGAAGCGCGCGCTGCACATCAGTCTGCCTATGGGATTGCAGCAGACCATCATGTGCTCGGCTTACGTGATGACGACCATCATCATTGCGCCGCTGGGCACGTTCGCCATCGCCGCCAACTCGTTCGGCGTAATCGTGGAGAGTCTCTGCTACATGCCGGGCTACGGCATCGCCGATGCTGCTACGACGCTCGTCGGACAGAGCATCGGAGCCGGCAGGCACGAGCTGATGAAGCGCTTTGCGTGGCTGTCGGTGGGCTTGGGCGTGACGGTGATGGCTGTGATGGGCGTGGTGATGTACGTCGGAGCGCCCGTAGCAATGGCTATGATGACGCCGGCTGAGGAGGTGCGCCGTCTGGGCGTGGAGGTGCTGCGCATAGAAGCGTTCGCCGAGCCGATGTTCGCCGCTGCCATCGTGAGCTACGGTGTGTTCGTGGGCGCTGCAAAGACGCTCGTGCCGAGCATCATGAACCTCGTCTCGATATGGGGCGTGCGCATATCGCTCGCCGCTCTGCTGGCGCCGTCGATGGGACTGCGCGGCGTGTGGATAGCCATGTGCATCGAACTCTGCTTCAGAGGCTTTATATTCTTAGTGAAACTCAAATTCTGGAACATTCAAACTTCATGCAATCATTATGGAAAAGATCAGTAACAAGGTTTTCGGCGGAGAGCGTCCGCTCTTCGAGATACACAACGTGGAGCTCGACCACGTGCGCATCACCTTCGGCGAATCGGGCGTAAAGGAGTGCAGCAACATCGTTTGCCGCAACTGCTACTTCGAGGGCAAGTACCCGCTGTGGCACGTGAAGGGATCGGACATACGCAACTGCTATTTCGCTCCGGGCTCGCGCTCGGCGATATGGTACTCGGACGATATGCACATGGAGGACTGCGTGATAAACGGTCCGAAGTTCTTCCGCGAGATGAAGAATCTGTCGCTGAAGAACGTAACCGTGAACGATGCCGACGAGACGTTCTGGGGCATCGACGGACTGAAGCTGGAGAACGTGGTGCTGCACGAGGGTACGTACCCGTTCATGCACTGCCGCAACGTGAAGGTGGACGGACTGGTGTCGGACGCGAAGTACGTCTTCCAGTACTCGCGCGACATAGAGATTCGCAACGCGAAGATAGACACGAAGGACTCGTTCTGGGAGGTGGACAACGTGACGGTGTACGACTCGGAGCTGAACGGAGAGTTCCTCGGATGGCACTCGCGCGGACTGCGACTCGTCAACTGCCATATATCGGGCGAACAGCCGCTCTGCTACGCCAAGGACCTCGTGCTCGAGAACTGCACGTTCGACGCCGAATGCGACCGCGCGTTCGAGTATTCTACCGTGCAGGCTGACATACGCGGACATATAAAGAGCATAAAGAACCCTGCGTCGGGACGCATCGTGGCTGACAGCATCGGCGAGATAATACTCGACGAGAATATCAAGAAGCCTGCCGACTGCGAGATTCTCACGCGGGCTTAGCCACAAAACAGATTGTTTATAGACCAAATAACAATGGTCTATAAACTAAACATCGTTTGTCTATAAACTAAACATCGTTTGTCTATAAACATAAAACAAAAGACGTAAGCTATGGAATACGACTTTTCTATACCCACCGACCGACGCGGCACCGACTCGTACAAATGGGATTCGGCGCCAGAGGCTGACATCATTCCGCTGTGGGTGGCGGATATGGACTTCGAGACCTTCCCCGCAATCACCGAAGCCCTGCAGCGACGCGTGGCGCACGGCATCTTCGGCTACACACGTGTGCCGGAGGCGTACTACGAGGCGGTGTGCCGCTGGTTTAAGAAGCGTCACGGATGGCACATCAACCGCGAGGATATCATCTACACGTCGGGCGTGGTGCCGGCTGTGTCGGCGGTTATCAAGGCGCTCACGCTGCCCGGCGACCAGGTGATAGTGCAGGGACCGGTGTACAACTGCTTCTTCTCCTCAATACGCAACAACGGATGCGAGACGGTATCCAACTCGCTTATATATAATAAGGAGGAACTGCGCTACGAAATCGACTTCGACGACCTCGAACGCAAGCTCAAGCACGAACGCGCACGACTGATGCTGCTCTGCAACCCGCACAATCCGGGCGGACGCGTGTGGACGCGCGACGAACTGACACGCGTGGCGGAGCTTTGCCGCAAGTATGGCGTGCGCGTGGTGTCGGACGAGATACACTGCGAACTGACGCTCTACGACAACGAGTACGTGCCGTTCGGTTCGCTGCCCGACGAACTGAGCCGCGGTTCGATAACCTGCTGCTCGCCGTCGAAGGCGTTCAACACCGCCGGACTGCAGATTGCGAACATCGTTTGCCGCGACGCTGAGGTGCGCAACCGCATCGACCGCGCCATAAACATCAACGAGGTGTGCGACGTGAACCCGTTCGGCGTGATAGCCCTGCAGGCTGCTTACAGCGACGAGGGCTACGAATGGCTCACGCAGCTGCGCAAATACATCTCCGCCAACTACGACTTGCTGCTGGAACGCTTCGCTCGCGAACTGCCCAAGTGCAAGGTGATGCGCATGGAGGGCACGTATCTGGCGTGGATTGACTGCTCGGAACTGCATATCCCGTCGGACGAAATAGAGAAGATGCTCATGCACGAGAACAAAGTGTGGGTGAATGCGGGCAGCATGTACGGCGCTGAAGGCGCGGCGTTCATACGCATCAACATGGCTTGTACCAGCGAACTGCTCAACGAAGGCATAACGCGAATAGTGAACGGACTCGGCGACAAATAAAAAAAACGTAGGAGCCTACGGCATTCTTGCCGTAGGCATAGCAATAAATCGTAATAATATGTACTGCATATAGTGGCTACGGCAGGAATGCCGTAGCCTCCTAATAAAACAAGCCCTATACAAACATCGTTGTATAGGGCTTGTTTTATATTGTATAAGAAATAATTATCCTACCTGCGAACCCGGCTTAACGTTGCCAGCCACGGTGGTTACGTTGAGCGTTCCGTCGAAGTTGACGGCAGAGAGAATCATACCCTGACTCTCGATGCCCATCATCTTGCGCGGAGCGAAGTTGGCTACGAAGAGCACATCCTTGCCGATGAGCTGCTCAGGCTCGTAGTAAGCCGCGATGCCCGAAAGAATGGTGCGGTCTACGCCAGAGCCGTCGTCGATAGTGAACTGCAGGAGCTTCTTCGACTTCTTTACCTTCTGGCAGTCCTTGATATGACCGACGCGGATGTCGAGTTTCTCGAATGTGTCGAAGTCTACGTTCTCCTTGATAGGTGCAGCCACATAGTTGGCAGCCTCGTTTGCCTTCTTTGTGTCCTCGAGCTTCTTGAGCTGAGCCTCGATAGCCTCGTCCTCAATCTTCTCGAAGAGCAGCGCCGGTGTGCCGAGCTGATGACCCGGCTTGAGCAGATCTGTAGAGCCGAGCTGAGCCCAGTCGGTATCGGTAACGTTGAGCATCTCGCGCAGACGTGCCGAGCTGAACGGCAGGAACGGCTCGAAAGCAATCTCGAGGTTAGCCACGAGCTGCAGAGAGAGGTAAAGGATGGTCTTTACGCGCTCCATATCGGTCTTTGCTACGTGCCACGGCTCGCAGTCGGTGATATACTTGTTGCCGATGCGTGCGAGGTTCATAGCCTCCTTCTGTGCGTCGCGGAACTTGAATGTGTCGAGCAATGCCTCTACCTTCTGCTTCACGTCCTTGAACTCCTCGATAGCCTTGCGGTCTACCTCCTGAAGCTCGCCGCACTCGGGCACTACGCCGTTAAAATACTTCTTTGTGAGCTGCAGGGCGCGGTTGACGAAGTTGCCGTAAACAGCCACCAGCTCGTTGTTGTTGCGGTCCTGGAAGTCCTTCCATGTGAAGTTGTTGTCCTTTGTCTCAGGCGCATTTGCCGTGAGCACATAGCGCAGCACGTCCTGCTTGCCGGGGAAGTCGACGAGATACTCGTGAAGCCATACAGCCCAGTTGCGCGATGTAGAAATCTTGTCGTTCTCGAGGTTGAGGAACTCGTTAGAGGGCACGTTGTCGGGCAGGATATAGTCGCCGTGAGCCTTCAGCATGGTCGGGAAGACGATGCAGTGGAACACGATGTTGTCCTTGCCGATGAAGTGGATGAGGCGCGATGTGGGGTCCTGCCACCACTTCTGCCACGGTCCCCACTTCTCGGGCTGTGCGTCGCAAAGCTCCTTGGTGTTGGAGATGTAGCCGATTGGCGCATCGAACCATACGTAGAGCACCTTGCCTTCTGCGCCCTCTACCGGTACGGGGATACCCCAGTCGAGGTCGCGTGTCATAGCGCGCGGCTGCAGATCCATGTCGAGCCACGACTTGCACTGTCCGTATACGTTCGGACGCCACTCCTTGTGGTCTTCCAGAATCCACTGCTTCAGCCAATCCTGCCACTTGTTGAGCGGCAAGTACCAGTTCTTAGTGGCTTTCTTCACGAGTCCGTGACCCGGATTGTTCTTGTTTGTAGGGTTGATAAGCTCATCGGGTGAGAGTGTGGCGCCACACTTCTCGCACTGGTCGCCGTAAGCGCCTTCAGCGCCGCAGCGCGGACATGTGCCGACGATGTTGCGGTCGGTGAGGAACTCGCCAGTCACCTCGTCGCAGAACTGCTCTTCTGTCTTCTCTACGAGCTCGTGCTTGTCGTAGAGCGTGCGGAAGAAGTCGCTTGCGAACTTATGGTGAATATTAGATGTAGTACGGCTGTAGATGTCGAACGAAATGCCGAAGTCTTCGAACGACTTCTTGATAAGGTTGTGATAGCGGTCTACCACCTCCTGAACCGTGATGCCTTCCTTGCGTGCGCGGATTGTTACGGGCACACCGTGCTCGTCGCTACCGCCGATGAACATCACTTCCTGCTTCTTCAGGCGCAGATAGCGCACGTAGATGTCTGCAGGCACATACACGCCAGCCAAGTGACCAATGTGTACTCCACCGTTGGCGTAGGGCAAAGCCGCTGTCACAGTGGTGCGTTTGAACTTGTTCTCTTCCATTATATTATGTTTTTATATTTTCGGATGCAAAGTTAGTGAAAATCGAAGCAATACACGATTTTGTTGATAATAAAATCTTCCAAGCTTGCTTGTTTTTATTGTTGAGATGCAGCCTAACTTATTCAAAGTTACTGAAAATCGAAATAATAAGCCAATTCTAATTCTTTCCAATATTTTAAACATTGGAAAGAATTAGAATCAAATAGAGGCAAGCGTACTCTCAAATTTATCGCCTTTTATATATCCTTTCTTCACCTTATTAAAAGATATTTCGGTGAGTATTCCTCTGTTCATCAGACCTATTATATCCGTCTTTGCAGTTGTCGGACTGATAAGGAATTTCGTCTGCATATCACCTACTGTGATTACGGCCTTAGGATCGTCCACAAAAATCTTTATAATCTGTGCCTGGCGTGCATTGATGTCACCTATATGCAAGAATCTATTGGCAGCTTTCTTTTCTTCTTGTTTACGCTTTATATATTGCTGCAACTGCTTGAACGACTGTTGCAACACCTTCATATTGTAAGCTACAAAATAGCCTATATCCATATTATCGGCTTCAGAATAAAGAAATGCTTTTTCGTACGATTTCTTCGATTTAGCAATAACTCTTGAAATAGACAAATACTCCGTTAACCAATAGCCCTGCTTTAGCATATACCAATAGAACAGCGCTCTTGCAGTACGCCCGTTGCCATCAACAAAAGGATGTACGTAGGAAATCATGAAATGGATTATAAAACCACGTATTATAGGATGTATAAATTGATGTGCGTTCTTTTCATTAAAGAATGTGCATAGGTCGTCCACAAAACAAGGTATTTCGCCGAATGCAGGCGGAGTGTGTACTATTTCGTGGGTTATACCATTCTCTACAACCACATCGTCGTTCTGTCTGAAACGTCCCACATCTTCCTGATTAGGCATTGTGTTCTCAGTCATAAGGCGATGTACATGCATCAATAACTCTGGTGACAATGGAGTATCCTTATGTGCTACGATGAATTGAATTGTCTGATAGTTGTTGGATATCATCTGCTGCGACTTGTCCTTAGGAGTAATCTGTCGACGCAACATTTCCTTTGCCACCTTTCGAGTTGTAGCAGCTCCTTCCATCTGACTTGAAAAGATAGCTTCTTCCATCAGTGAGCCTACAAGATACTGCTCTTTGTTGTCATCATCTATAATAGAACTTGCGCCCCAGCTGCCTCCCCAGTTCATGTCAAACTCGTGGCACATACGCTGCATGGAGTTTGTTAGCGTCAGCGAGACGCCATACCTTTTCCATACAATAATAGCACTCTTCAATCTCGCAGCTTTCACATAAGTCCACAATTGTGTAGGAGTAATTCCTTCCGGACACTCCTTATATTTAACGCTATCCCAATATTCAAACGCAGAGTTTATATTATCCACTATTTCCTCTACCTCCTCATTCGGTGGCGTTATAATAGCTGAAAGCAAATCAGATTGCTGTATAGTCGGTACCTTTTCTATTGACATAAGCTTAATGGCTGATATTCAAATGCAAAGCTATCCAATTCTTTCCAATTTTGCAAGTATTGGAAAGAATTGGATAGCTTGTATTTAGATTAATTAACCATAAATATAACCAATAACCACTTATAACAATTTCAAAAAAAAGCGTGGCACTCTGTATGAGCGCCACGCTTGTATATTAGTATATTAACTAATTGTCTGCTTATTTCACCTCTACGGCTTCGAGAGCTGCCTCCTCGTGCTTGATCTTGCGACCGAGTGTGAGGTAAGCCACCGGAGCAGCCATGAAGATAGAAGAGAGTGTACCGAAGATTACACCGAGCAACATTGCGAACGAGAAGCTGCGAGTGCTCTCACCGCCGAAGCAGAAGATACAGAGCAGCACGATGAGTGTTGAGAACGATGTATTGATAGTACGTGCGAGGGTCTCGTTCAGCGACTTGTTGAAGAGCTCCTGCAGATCCATCTTCTTGTGGAGTGTGAGGTTCTCGCGGATACGGTCGAACACAACCACCTTATCGTTGATAGAGTAACCGATAACGGTGAGGATAGCACCGATGAAGGTCTGGTCGATCTCGAGTGAGAACGGCACTACGTCCCAGAGTAATGAGAAGAATCCGATAACGATTGTTGCGTCAACGACGAGGGCTACTGTAGAGCCTACTGAGAACGCTACGTTGCGGAAACGTACGAGGATGTAGAGGAAGATGGCTGCGAGGGCGAAGAGCACGCTGATGATAGCGCCGTGTGTGATGTCCTTAGCTACTGCCGGTCCTACCTTTGTAGACGATACGATAGAGCCACCTGCGCGTACGTCAGGGTTCTTGAATGCCTCAACGCTGCCCTGAGTTACGAGACCTGCGCCGTGGAGACCCTTGTAGAGGATGTCCTCTACCTCGTTGTCGATGGCGGGGTTGTTCGACTCAATCTTGTAGTTGGTAGAGATACGGATTGTCTTGCCGTCTGTACCGAGTGCGAGAGCGTTTACTGTTGCGCCCTTGAAGAGCGGTGTGAGGGCTGCCTTCACCTGCTCAGGCTCTGTCTGCTTCTCGAGCACTACTACGTAGTTGCGACCACCGGTGAAGTCGATACCCTTGCTCAAGCCGCGTACGAAGAAGCTGCCGAGCATGATGAGGATTACGATGCCGAACACTGTGAACGATGTCTTGTATGACGACATGAACGCGAAGTTCTTGTTTGCCATGAAGTTGCGTGACACGCGTGTAGAGAAGTTCTGCTTTGTCCACTTGTCGTGCTTCAGACGGTTCTCGTAAACGAGGCGTGTGAGGAACACTGCGGTGAAGAACGAGCAGCAGATACCGATGATAAGTGTGGTAGCGAAGCCGCGGATTGGGCCTGTACCGAACACGTAGAGGATGATACCTGTGATGATTGATGTCAAGTTAGAGTCGAAGATGGCTGAGAAGGCATTGCTGTAGCCGAGCGAGAGTGCCTGCTTTGTGCCGAGACCCTTCTTGAGTTCCTCCTTGGTGCGCTCGTAGATAAGCACGTTGGCGTCTACAGCCATACCGAGGGCGAGCACGATACCGGCGATACCTGGCATTGTGAGTGCTGCCTGGAACGATGCCATGATGCCCATGGTGAAGAAGAGGTTGAGGAGGAGGGCGCCGTTAGCTACCATACCCGGGATGAAGTCGTACATCACTACCATGTAGATCATCAGAATGATGAAGGCGAAGATGAACGAGATGAAGCCCTGCTGGATTGACTGTGCACCGAGTGTCGGACCTACTACTTCCTCCTGAACGATGTGTGCCGGAGCCGGCATACGACCAGACTTAAGAGTGTTAGCCAAGTCCTTTGTATCTTCGATTGTGAAGTTGCCTGAGATTGACGACTGACCACCAGAGATCTCGCCGTTTACGCGCGGAGCAGAGTATACTGTGCCGTCGAGCACGATGGCGATTGCCTTGCCTACGTTAGCCTTTGTGAGGGCTGCCCAGCGGCGTGCGCCGTCAGAGTTCATTGTCATTGATACCTCAGGCGAGCCTGTGAGGTTGTTGAACTGGTCCTTAGCGTCTGTCACTACGTCGCCCTCGATAGGAGCGCGTCCGTTGGTGGTTGTCACCTTGATGGCGTGGAGCTCGTAGATGTTCTTAGCCTGAATACCGTCAGCCGGCTTAGCGCTCCAGAGGAGGCGGCAGTCGGCAGGGAGAATCTGCTTAGCAAGAGCCGAGTAGATAATCTTGTTTACCTCTGCCGTGTCGCGTGCCGAAGCATAACCTACGAGGCTGAGTGCGCCGTTGCCCGAGGGCTGGAAGATAGAGAAGAGCGGGTTCTGCTTCTTAGCCTCAGCCATAGATGCTGCGTCGTCTGCCTTAGCGTTCTTCTTTGTCTTGAAAGATGCCTTTGCCTGAGCCTTTGCTTCTGCCTTCTCGACTGCTGCTACGGCTGCTGTGTCGTTAGCTGCCGAATCGGCTACTTCCTCCTTGACGCCAGAGCGGTGGTTAGCCTCGCGCTGGTTGAGCTGTGAGAGGTAAGGGATGATTTCGTCTGAGTTGTATGTCTCCCAGAACTCAAGGTTTGCACTACCCTGGAGGAGTTTACGCACGCGCTCCGGCTCGTTGATACCCGGCATTTCTACCATGATGCGGCCCTGCTGACCCTCGAGCTTCTGGATGTTAGGCTGTACGACGCCGAACTTATCGATACGTGTACGCACTACGAGGAACGAGTTGTCGATGGCTGCCTGCACTTCTGTGCGGAGCACCTTCTCTACGTCCTTGTCAGAAGAGTTGGGCGAAACCTTGCCCTGGAGCTGCTGTGTAGCGAAGATCTCCGAGAGATGGCGTCCCGGAGCGTTCTTCTTGAAAGCGTTGATGAAGAGTGTGATGAAGTCGCTCTGCGACACCTCGTGCTCTGCGCGAGCCTCTTTCATCGACTTTACGAAAGCTGCGTCTACCTTGTGGTCGGCGAGGTTCTCGAGTACGTCGGGAACGCTCACTTCGAGGATGACGTTCATACCGCCTTTGAGGTCAAGACCGAGACCTATCTGTGTTTCGAGACACTTCTGATAAGAGTAGATGCCAAGATACTTCACGGAGTCCTTGTAGTCCTGCTGTGCGATAGGATCCTTTATCTTCGCAGCCTGGCTGTCATAGTATTTTGTGGCAGCCGAGAACGAGAGATAGAAGATACTTGCAAGCGTCAAAAGGACGGCTGTTACAATTACAATACCTTTGTTCTGCATTTTTTTGATTTATTTTTTTGTTATTATTATTTTTTCGCTGTGTGTGTACAGATAGCGTGCAAAGTTACAGATTTTTTCAGTTAAACCGAAATTTATAGCTTTATTTCTTTGTTTTGCAAAGGTTTAAGGGTTTAATTAGGGGAAAATCGGGCGGTTTTTTAAAGATTTTTATAATATATAAGGTGAAAACGGGCGCTAAAACGCCGCACAAATATAAGACAAGTGGCTTCGACCAAAACTCTCAATTCTCAACTGAACAAACTCTCAACTTTCAGTTCTCAACTCGACTGAGTTTGCAGACAATCGGATAATGATCCGACGCCTTTATCGTGTTGTCCACACGACACTCGTAGGGCGTCCAGTGCTCAGAGCACATGATGTTGTCGATGCGCACGTAGAAGCAGTTGTAATGATACGAGATGCCCGGACCGTTAGCCGATGCTATGTAGCAGTCGGTGAGCTCGGAAGCCAGTCGGCGGTGAGCATAAGATATCGGCGAATCGTTGAAGTCGCCAGCGAGTATTATGCTCTGTCCCTTATGCTTCGCCACATAGTCAGCCACAGCGTCAACCTGTGGCGCACGCTTCGCCGACGCCTCGCCCAGAATGCCCCACAGGCGGCGCGTCTCCTGTTTGCGTTCTTCGCCCTCCATGTCGCCCTTCAGCATCGACTTGAAGCGCGTGCGATCCTCGGGCGAGAGGCCCGTGGTCTGCAGATGCGCCACGACGACGAGCGTAGTGTCGCGCTCGCCCGTCTTCACCTTGTAAGCCATAGCGTTATACGTCTCCTTGCCAGATATGCGCTCGTGTCCAACGATGGGCAGTTTGCTGTAGATGCGAATCAAGTCGCCGCCCTCCGGACCGTCCGATGCGTGCTGCTCGCTGTACTCATAGTGAGCGTTCATAACAGAGTCTACCAGTTCGCGCACCCGACCGTAACAGTCGCCCTCCTGCATGCAGACGATGTCGGCGTCCTCACGCACGAGATAGTCGAGAATCTCAGACGACTGAGTGAAGTCGGTCCATGTCTTGAAGCAATAGACGTTGTACGATATCACCTTCAGCGCCCCCTCCGGCGCCGACGACGGCACGTTAAGCGGCGTATACGTGCGCACCGGACCGAAACATACCACCAGTCCGCCCAGCGCTATCAGCGCCCCACGCTTGCAGAACACCAGCCAGAACACGAGGAACGCCACATTGAGCACGAGGAACACGGGGAAAAGCAGTCCGACGTTAGCCACGAGCGGATGAGCCACAGGGTCTACCCTATCGCTGTAGCCTACAGCCAACATAAAAAGCACCGTGACTACGTTGAACGCTGCCACGATGCGAAAGATTATTGATTTTATATTTTTCAAAGCGTGTAAGTCTGTTTTTATTTTCGGTTGCTTGCGTCGAAGAGTTGCTGCTTCTCCTCACGCGTGAGCGACTCGTATCCGTTGCGGCGTATCTTGTCGAGAATCTCGTCAACGCGCTCCTGCTCAGCCTTGCGGCGAGCGTTGTAGTCCCAGTCGCTCTCGGGTCTGCCGGCATTACCTCCGCCGCGCACGGGTCCGTTGTCCTTGCGTCCGGTACGGCGCTCCCACGAGGCACGCATCGAGTCGAAGAACTGCTGTCCGCTGCGACGGCTGTAGCGAATGTCGGGGTGGCGTCGCCAGTAGCGTATGAGGAAGAAGCCGAACACCATGCCGCCCAAGTGAGCCAGATGAGCCACTCCGTCGCCCGTCGTAGAGAAAGCCATGAACAGCTCTATCGCAGCATAGCCCACAACGAACCACTTTGCCTTGATAGGCACAGGCAGCGGGAAGATGAAGATGCGCTCCTCGGGATAGAGCATGCCGAAGGCAAGCAATATGCCGTAGACGGCGCCCGAGGCGCCAACCGTTGTCCACATGTTGAGGAACGAGGCGTTAGCGTTAGCCACGAGCATCGTCTTGCCTATCGAGAAGTTGTTAAGCTGCTCGCTCGCCAGCAGGTAGAACTGCGCGTACTGTGCCAGCTCCTGGAACAGACCCGCACCCACACCGCACACGATATAGTAGAAAAGAAACTTCTTCGGTCCCCATGTGCGCTCAACGATACAACCGAACATCCACAGCGCAAACATGTTGAAGAAGATATGGCTGAAGCCTCCGTGCGCAAACATGTACGTGAAGAGCTGGTAGATGTGGAAGTCGGGTGCGAGGAAGAAGTGCAGACCCAGAACATTGTTCAGGTCTACGCCAAAACTTCTGAACAAATACGTGGCGACGAACACCGCAACGTTTATTATCAGAAGGTTTTTCGTTATAGTCGGAATATTATTCATATCACATTAATATATTTGTAAAACACAGAAATTACGGCGGCAAAATTACGAAAAATCCACGTAAATAGGCATAAAACAGGCTCTCGGCGCCTTTTTTTTCAATAAATTATGCACTTTTTTCTGTTTTTTGTTTGATTTATGAAATGAATAACCTAAATTTGTCATTGGAATTGTGTGAGTTACGCAATTTTTATTGGTTAACAACAAAAGAAACTAACATTTATAAACAAATAAAATATATAAAATTATGAACAAGACAGAATTGGTAGAGAAGATAGCAGTAGGTGCTGAGCTCAGCAAGGCAGACGCAAAGAAGGCTCTCGAGGCTGCAGTAGAGGCTATCAAGACAGCTCTCGTAGAGGGCGACAAGGTACAGCTCATCGGCTTCGGCACATTCAGCGTTAACGAGCGTCCGGCACGCGAGGGCATGAACCTCCGCACAGGCGAGAAGATTCAGATCGCAGCTAAGAAGGTAGCTAAGTTCAAGGCAGGCGCAGAGCTCACAGCAGCTCTCAACTAAGCCGAGACAAAACTATCAGCAACAATACACAAAGACAACAGACACTACATCTGTTGTCTTTTTTTGTTTGCGGATTGTTGGTTTTGCCCCAAATATTGTTATTATCTGTAATATTAACACATGTATGGTTAATTAAACATAATAATAACACCTCGTCTTTTGCGACTCTGATTTTAGTGATTAACTTTGTAATGCTTATTTAATATAAGTACACGCATCGAGCGTGTATGTATGAACACTAATAGAATAAAACAATTAATATATTTTTCATAAAGTTATGCAGAAAAAGAATCTTCTTTTGTTATCAGCAGCTTCAGTGCTGTTCATGACATCATGTTCGAAACTTGGACCGCTCTCAGCGGACAACTTCACAGTAATCCCTAACCCACTCGAGACAACAGCAGGCGAAGTGCCAGCTACTGTTAACGGTACTTTCCCAGAGAAGTACATGAAGAAGAAGGCTGTCGTTACTGTTACTCCGGAGCTCCACTACGGCAATGGTCAGGTAGCTAAGGGCCAGAGCGCTACATTCCAGGGCGAGAAGGTGATGGGCAACGACCAGACTATCTCTTACAAGGTAGGCGGACGCTACACAATGAAGACCAACTTCAAGTACGTTCCGGAGATGCAGAAGAGCGAGATGTACCTCGCATTCGACGCACGCATCGGCAAGAAGCAGTTCAACGTACCTTCAGTAAAGGTGGCTGACGGCGTTATCGCTACATCTGAACTCTACAAGAATACCGTTACATCTGAGACCGGATGCATCGCTCCCGACGCTTTCCAGCGCGTAAACGCTCAGAAGCAGGAGGCCAACATCAAGTTCCTCATCAATCAGGCTAACATCCGCAAGAGCGAGCTCAAGAACAACTCTGTTAAGGAGTTCGTGGAGATGCTCAAGAAAATCAACGCCGACAAGGAAGGCTACAACGTAGAGAACGTCGAGATTCAGGCTTACGCTTCTCCTGACGGCGGCGTTAAGTTCAACGACAAGCTCGCTGGCAACCGCCAGAACGAGTCGGAGAAGTACGTTAAGAACACATTGAAGCAGACCAAGGTGAACGCTAACATCGACGCTCACTATACAGCTCAGGACTGGGACGGCTTCCAGAAGCTCGTTGCAGCTTCTAACCTGCAGGACAAGGAGGTTATCCTCCGCGTACTCTCTATGTACACCGACCCGCAGGAGCGCGAACAGCAGATCCGCAACATGTCGGCTGGCTTCCAGGAACTCGCTAACGGCATCCTCCCTGAGCTCCGCCGCTCACGCCTCATCATCAACTATGAGACAATCGGACGCAGCGACGACCAGATCAAGGAGCAGTACAGCGCAGACGCTACAAAGCTGAGCGTTGACGAGCTTCTCTACTCTGCTACTCTCGAGGATTCGCAGGCTAAGCAGGAGGCTATCTACAAGAAGACTACAGAGGTTTACCCGAACGACTACCGCGCTTACAACAACCTCGCTGCACTCGCTCTCGCTAAGGGCGACAAGGAGACTGCTAAGCAGTACGCTCTCAAGGCTACATCACTTGGCGCTGCAGCTCCTGAGGCTCAGGCTAACCTCGGTATGCTCGCACTCGCAGAGGGCGACGTTCAGGGCGCAGAGCGTCTCATCGCTAAGGCTTCTGGCTCAGAGAACGTACAGTCGGCTCTCGGCGCACTCAACATCGCTAAGGGCAACTACGCTCAGGCTGAGAAGGACTTCGGCAAGCAGAACACCAACACAGCTGCTCTTGCTCAGATCTTGAACAAGAACTACGACGCTGCTTCGAAGACTCTCGACAAGGTGGAGAACCCGAACGCTATGACCGACTACCTCCACGCTATCGTGGCTGCTCGTCGTGGCAACAAGTTCGCTGCTAACTCTTACCTCAAGGAGGCTCTCCAGAAGGATCCGTCTCTGAAGCAGTACGCTGAGCAGGACTTGGAGCTCTCGCTTCTCAAGTAAGACTTAACATGCCCCGACAAAGGGTGTTGACAGATATTTGATAGAGGGTGTGGCTTTTGAGCACACCCTCTATTAAAAAACTCTTTTTTCTAAAATGAGAAAAACTATTATAGCTACATTACTCGCCCTGATTATGGTGTCATGTGGAACCGACAAACGTCACTTCAAGATAGACGGAAGGCTCCTGAACCTTAATCAGGGCGAGTTTTATGTATACAGCCCGGACGGAAGTCTCGGCGGAGTAGACACCATAAAGGTGCAGGCAGGACGCTTTACGTATAAGGTGGAGTGTCAGAAGGAGATGACGCTCATGATAGTGTTCCCCAACTTCACGGAGCAACCCGTCTTCGCAGCGCCAGGAAAAAGCGTAGACATAAAGGGCGACGCCTCGCATCTGAAGGAGATGACCGTGAAGGGAACAAAGGCCAACGAACTGATGAACCAGCTGCGCGAACAGATTGCAAACGCTTCGCCGGCAGAGATACAGAAGTACGCGAAGCAGTTCGTGGAAGACCATCCCGAATCAATAGTAAGCATGTACGTAGTGCGCAACTTCTTCCTGCAGAAAGACAACCCCGACTTCGCTACAGCGCGACTCCTTATCGATAAGATGATAGAGAGTCAGCCCAAGAACAACGCGCTGAAGACGCTGCAGCAGACCGTGCGCAACCACACGCCCATACCCCACAACGGCAGCGTGCCGAAGTTCGCAGCTTACGACATCAACGGCAAGCAAGTGAACAACGCCATGCTCGCAAAGGCAGACACGGCGGTGGTCATAGCGTGGGCAACGTGGAACTATAACAGCATGTCGATGCTGCAGACCGTAGCGCAGATTCAGAAGGAGAAAGGCAGCAAAATGAAGGTGCTCGGCGTTTGTCTCGACTATTCGCGCTCCTTATGCCGCACAGCGCTGCGACAGAGAGATATGAACGACATACCTACCGTATGCGACGGCAAGGCTGTGGACGGAGATGTCTACAACCGACTCGGCATGTCTAACCTCCCCGACAATATCGTCATAGAGAAAGGAAAGGTTACGGCTACCGGACTCACGCTCGAACAGCTTAGAAAGAAACTCGGAAAGGAGTAAATAGGAGGAGGGTGTGTCAAAACTCAATCAATGCGGGCTGCGCTCGGCTATGTGCTTTTGCCCCTCCGGGGCGTCCTACTCGTGAGTTTTGACACACCCTCCATTGTTATAAATAAATGTAGACAGAATAAACAAAAACCGAAACAAAAACTGATGAAACGTTTATCAAGACTCGCGGCTTTGGCTCTCGCATTGCTGGCTTATACAAACGCCGGAGCGCAGACCGGAGCACGTATCGACTCGCTGCTGTTCGAGACAGACCACCGCATCGACACGGCTGCCTGCGGCGAACTGCGTCTCAACTTCGACGCGCTCTGCTTCTTCCGCGACAACGAGTACAAGGGCTACCTCACAAAGGGATACACGCTGCCGGGCTACCGACTGCAGCCTACCGTGAGCTACCAGCCGCTGAAGAACTTGCGCGTGGAGGTGGGCGTAAGCATGCTCCACTATTGGGGAGCCAACAAGTATCCGAACCTCAACTACAGCGACATCGCTACGTGGAAGGGCGACCAGACGCAGACCGGATTCCACATGCTGCCGTTCTTCAACGTGCAGCTGGCGGTCAACTCAAGGTTCAACCTCATACTCGGCAACATATATGGCGGATCTAACCACCGGCTTATCGAACCGCTCTACAATCAGGAGAACGCTCTGTCTGCCGACCCCGAGATGGGCGTGCAGATGCTTTGGCGCGGAAAACCGCTCGACTTCGACATGTGGGTGAACTGGGAGAGCTTCATCTTCGACAAGGACACGCATCAGGAGGCGTTCACCTTCGGTCTGTCCACACGCTTCAAGGCGAACCGACCGGAGCGACGCACGCATGTCTACTTCCCGCTGCAGGTCGTTATGCAGCATCGCGGCGGAGAGATAAACCCCGACGCCGAACAGCGCCAGGTGAAGACTTGGATGAACGCGGCGGCTGGCATCGGAGCTACCGTGCACACCGACAACAAAATTCTTACGCGTCTGAACGCCGAAGCCGACGTGGCTTACTACCGTCAGGTGACGGGCAATCTGCTGCCCTACGACCAGGGAAACAGCTTCTACGTGAAGGCGGAGGCTGACATCTGGCGCTTCTGTCTGCGCGGAGCTTATTGGCACAGCTCTAAGTTCATCAGCATCTTCGGCAATCCGCTCTACGGATCGGTGGGCGTTCACGAACGCGACTTCCAGATGAAGCGCAACCGCACCGTATGTGCGCAGCTGAGCTACGCGCAAGAACTGGGCAAGGGATTCTCGTGGGGCGTGCAGGCTGACATTTTCAACACGCTGCCCACGGACGACTTCACCGTAGGCGACAAGGTGTACCGCAACAACAACCAACTGAGTCTTGCTACCGGCATCTATCTGCGCGTAAAGCCGTCGTTCCTGCTGAAGAAGTTCTAATGGGGGCACTTGTCTCCCACATAGGAGGGTATGGCATCCCTGCCATACCCACGCAGCCAGAATAATACTCCCACAGAATTCACGGAATTCACAGAACAGACTGGCAGAGGATATTCTCCCACAGATTGCACGGATCCACACAGATATTTATATAACGTAAAAACTCCCACAGAATTCACGGAACACACAGAACATTTTGCTTGCATCTGTGTAAATCCGTGAAATCTGTGGGAGTTTCTTCTCAACAATAAACTTCTGTGAAATCTATGTATTCCGTGGGAGTTTCTTCTCAGCAATAAACTTCTCCCACGCAGCCTGAGGCTCCCACAGATTTCACGGAACACACAGAAAAGACTGGCAGAGAATATTCTCCCACAGATTTCACAGATTTACACAGATATTTACTCCCACAGAATTCACAAAACACACAGAACATTTTGCTTACATCTGTGTAAATCCGTGAAATCTGTGGGAGTTTCTTCTCAGCAATAAACTTCTGTGAATTCTGTGAATTCTGTGGGAGTCTCTTCTCAGCAATAAACTTCTGTGTAAATCTGTGAAATCTGTGGGAGGATTTAATATTGGTACACTTCTTGCTTGGTTGGTGCACTTCTTGCTCTGGCAAGCGGCAAAGCCGAGCGGAGACAAGTGCACCCCCTGGGAGTAAACCTTAGGAAAGCTCCAGCATGCGCTCTATCGGCTTAACGGCATCCTTGGCGATAGATTCGTCTACCGTCACCTCCGGAAGCTCGTAGCGCAGCGTATTGTATATCTTCAGCAGCGTATTCTTCTTCATGTACTCGCACTCGTTGCAAGAGCAGCCTACCCCACCCTCAGACACTTCCGGCGGAACCGGATAGAACTTCACGTCGGGACAGTTGCGCTGCAGCTCGTGCAGTATGCCAGCCTCGGTAGCGATGATATACTCCTTCGTCTCCTTGTGCTCCTTGGCGTAGTCGAGCATCGTAGCCGTAGAGCCCTTCACGTCTGCCACGGCGAGCACCGGCGCCTTGCACTCCAGATGAGCCATCACTACAGCCTCCGGATGCTCCTGCTTCAGCTTCACGATTGCCTCTACCGAGAACTTCTCGTGCACATGACAGCCACCGTTCCAGAGCAGCATGTCGCGACCCGTCACGCTGTTGATATAGTTGCCCAGATTGTAATCGGGACCGAAGATGAGCTTCTCGTCCTTCGGCAGACTGTCCACCACCTTCTTCGCGTTGCCCGAAGTGACCACCACGTCTGTGAGCGCCTTCACGGCAGCCGTAGTGTTCACGTAGCTCACCACCTTGTAGCCAGGGTGCTGCGCCTTGAACTCCTTCAGGTCCTCAGCCTTGCACGAGTCGGCAAGCGAGCAGCCGGCTGTGAGGTCGGGGCAGAGCACCTTCTTCTCCGGCGAGAGCAGCTTGCATGTCTCAGCCATGAAGTGCACGCCGCACATCACGATGATCTTAGCGTCGGTCTTTGCAGCCTTGCGCGCCAATGCCAGCGAGTCGCCTATGAAGTCGGCCACCTCCTGCACTTCGCCCACCGTATAGTAGTGAGCCAGCACCACAGCGTCCTTCTCCTCACACAAGCGACGTATCTCCTTCTTCAAGTCAACGGATCCATCAACCGGCTCGTCGATGTAACCCTTCTCTTTCCAATCGTTGTTCATATATCTTTGTTTAATATTGTTTCTTTATATATTGCGGGGCGTTCAGACTGTCTTGCTTTAAGGCGCCTTCTGCCTGCACCCTACTCTATCCGTACTGCCACACCTTCGCCGCCTGTCCCTGTTCTGTACACGTTTGAAAAGACCAACAGGCGCCGCTTTCAAATCTCACCATAACACCACCTCATCACCTCACCATCTCACCATCTCACCATCTCACCCACTTCTCAACACCTATCTATATATTTATTTCTTTTTATTTTTAAAGAAAAGAAAAATAATATGAGTATGATATGCTGTTAGTACGTTGAAAACTTTCCGCCTGTTTCTTTGGTTATTTCGTTATTAACATGCGGTACAGGCCTCTCAACAGGGCGTGTTGATATCTTCTCTTTGAAAATGAATGATATACACGAGTTATTCACAAAAGTGCCGTTACACCTGCAAAGTTAATAAGTTTATATCTTTTTCTTTAAAAAACCTGTGGAAAACTTTAGAATATTAATTTGATAACGCACACAGTTATCCACATCTGCCCCACTCCGCCTGTTTACCTGTTGATAATCTCCTAGTTGTTAACATAGTTGTTAGTAGGTTATTCACAGGTTATCAACAGGTTTGTGAATAACTACTGGCGGTTGTAGGATATTAGCAACCAGGTTAAGATTAAACTATAAATAGTGATGAAATACTAATCGTAGGAGGGGGCAAAACTCGCAAACAGATTGTTTTGCTATTCAATCCATTATCCTAACATAGTTATCCACAGGTGTGTTGATAACTTCCTGTTGTTTGTCAGTATTTTATAGCAGTTATCAACAATATCAACAGGTTTTGTGGATTTTTCGTGTATTTCTTCGCTATAGTCCTTGTCGTGCTATTGAATTACCACGTAGCAAGAACATCATTACCGCAGTTCGGTAACTTTATTACCGCGCAACGGTAACTGCGTTACCAGTTCACGGTAATAAGATGGTTTGTGGATTGCAGTCTTGTTTAATGCTGCCTAAACCTGGTTCTTATGTGATATCAAGCTCGTTCAATGTTGATATCAGTCCTGTTTTATATTGATTTTAACCTCGTTTCGTCTGAATACTAACAGCATAATCAACATGATATGTTGATAACTTCTCATTGTAAATCAGTCTTTTACCTGTGTTATCAACATTATCAACAATAATACAGGCGTTTTTCAATATTGCCTTGTCTTGGGAGTTGTTGATAACATGTGCAGCGGTTGTTAGTGCTATGTCGGCTGTTGTTAGTAAGATCATGAGAGATTGTTAGGAAGTTCGGTTAATAAGTAGGCTTGCAGAAGCTCAAACCAACAGGTTTATCAACATATTTGTTAATATTAATTTATTAGGAGTTAGTGTGTTACGGAGTTATCAACAGGTTATTTATAATTGTTGATAACTCGGTTGTTTGGTTGCCTCTTACAGTTGGTCTTGCATCGTAATTCTGGGTTTTGCTACAGGCTGCCTGTTTAGTATAACCTGTGGATAAACGTTGTGGATAACTCTGTTTTAAACGTGCCTGTGTGCAGCAAACTAACGTAGTTATACACAGGTTTGTTGATAATTGCGCGCTGTTAGTCAGTTTATTAAAGAGTTATCAACAGTTTTTAGTAAATTGTGGATAACCTGTTGTATCGCGGGGTCGGTATAGCTGCAGTTTACAGGTTTATGAACATATAGTTGTATGTATACTGTTCCGAACGCAACGTTCATTAAATCTCCTATACGAATACAATGCCGGATAATCGCCGGTTCTATCAAACTGATTGTCAGTAAATTGATGTTGAAAAAATCTTGGTATGATATTTTGTCGTTTCGAAATATTTGTCTAACTTTGCAATTGTCTCCTTACCCGGATAGGGTAGAGGTAGGTATCTTTATGGGAATGGCGTTTTCTGACGCTGATCTTGAAGGACACGAACTTCGCAACTTCCAATCCAACCGAAGATCAGGCAACGATAACGCTCGCGTTAGTACGATTATTGTAGGCTACAAGTCTGCATCAGTTGTCGTATCATTTCGTCGCATGCTGACATGCGGTCGGTTGGTGGTGGCATTTGATGCAGTAGTCTTGACTTTATAAGTACATTGGCGTGGGCAGACTGCGTTGCTTATCTCGGTTGGTAGGCAATGCGAAGGCCTGTGTCCTTGAGATAAGCAATTTACAGGCTCCTGCGCCTTTTTTCATATACGATTATCCAGACACAAATGCTTTCAACTTGCGGACTTATAAACAGCCCATAGGCACAAAAACTATCGATATAAGGGCGCAGGGAGACGTCTACGGATGCTCCCTGCGCCGAACTGCAAAGTGACTCTGTGCAGCTTCTACAGCTGCAGCGCCGCTTAAGCTAAATGACATTAATAAAATGTGTGTGTAAACAGAAACGTAAACAAAAAAAGTGGAGATACCTCGACAGGCTATCTCCACTTTTTTATTCTTTTATATTACTGTTTTTACGTAGCGTTCGCAGCAATAGTAATACTAATCAGGGTTTATTTCTGCATCTCGTGCAGCTTCTTGTAGTAGCCGCCGAGCGCTATCAGTTCTTCGTGCGTGCCACGCTCCACGATCTCGCCCTCGTGCATCACGCATATCTCGTCGGCGTTCTTGATGGTAGACAGGCGGTGGGCGATAGCCACCGTCGTGCGCGACTTCATAAGGCGCTCCAGCGCGTCCTGCACGAGGCGTTCGCTCTCGGTGTCGAGCGCCGATGTAGCCTCGTCGAGGATAAGAATGGGCGGGTTCTTCAGTATGGCGCGGGCTATGCTCACGCGCTGTCGCTGTCCGCCTGAGAGACGTCCGCCGCGGTCGCCGATGTTGGTGTCGTAGCCGTGCTCGGTCTGCATGATGAACTCGTGAGCGTTGGCTATGCGCGCCGCCTGCTCAATCTGCTCCTGCGTGGCGCTCTCGACGCCGAACGTAATGTTGCCGCGGAACGAGTCGTTGAAGAGAATAGCCTCCTGGTTGACGTTGCCGATGAGCTGACGCAGGTCGTGTATGCCGAGGTCCTTCACGTTGATGCCGTCGATGAGCACCTCGCCCTCCTGCACGTCGTAGTAGCGCGGGATGAGGTCGACGAGTGTCGACTTGCCCGAACCGCTCTGTCCGACGAGAGCCACGGTCTTGCCTTTCTCTATAGTGAGATTGATGTCGCGCAGCACCCACTGCTCGCCGTAGCGGAACGACACGTGGCGGAACTCTATCTGATGCTCGAACGAAGCGATGTGCTTCGGCTGCAGAGGTTCCTTAATGGTGTTCTCAGCCTTCAGAATCTTGTCTACGCGCTCCATTGAGGCGAGACCCTTCGGTATGTTGTAGCTCGCCTTTGAGAACTCCTTCAGAGGGTTGATGATAGAGTAGAGCATCACGAGATAGTAGATGAACGACGGACCGGAGAGTATCTTGTTGTCGAGCACCAGTATGCCGCCCACCCAGAGCACGATGATGATGAGCACCGTGCCGAGGAACTCGCTCATCGGGTGAGCCATCTGCTGGCGGATGTTCACGCGCTGCACGGCGTCGCGGTATTCGTTGTTGATGTTGGAGAAGCGTGTGTTCATCTTCTCCTCAGCGCAGAATGCCTTCACGATGCGCAGTCCGCCGAGCGTTTCCTCCACCTGCGACATTGTGTCGCTCCAGAGCGACTGCGCCTTGATAGACTTCTTCTTGAGCTTTCTGCCCACGAAGCCCATGAACCATCCGAAGATAGGCACGAAGACGATGGTGAAGAGCGTAAGCTGCCACGAGATGAAGATAAGCGCTCCGAAGTAGAACGTGATGAGAATCGGGTTCTTGAAGAGCATGTCGAGCGACGACATTATCGAACTCTCTATCTCCTGCACGTCGCCCGTCATACGCGCTATGATGTCGCCCTTGCGTTCGTCTGAGAAGAAGCTCAGCGGCAGCGATGTTATCTTGCGGTAGAGCTGGTTGCGTATGTCGCGCACCACGCCCGTGCGCACCGGAATGATGGTGGCAGACGAGAGAAAGTAGGCACCCGTCTTGAGGAACGTGGTGAAGGCGAGGAACAGACCGATGATGAGTAGGGTAGTGGTCGGTCCGACGTTGGCTATGAGCTGCGTCACGTAGTAGTCGGCGTTGTTCGACAGCACCTCCTTTATGTTGTCGAAGCTCCACGGCATGAGATGCGTAGCGCTGCCCGCGCCTTCTGTGCGGAAGAGAATCTGAAGTATAGGTATGAGTGCTGCGAAGGAGAAGATGTTGAGCACAGCCGACAGGATGTTGAACGTGGCTGTCAGCGCTATATACTTCTTGTAGGGCGGCACGAAGCGCCTCAGTACCTGTAGGAATTCTTTCATATCGTTATGCGGTTATGCGTTGTTTTGCGATATATTAGTTGTCTGCTGTGTATGATGCGTTTTTCTCTGCATGCTATGTTTATTCGGCTATAGTGCCTAACAGCGTAGCCGATGTAGCGTCCGTAATCTTCACCATCACGCGGTCGCCGATGTGGTACGTGCCCTTGTCGAACACCACAGCCTTGTTCTGCTCGGTGCGTCCCATGAGCTGCTGGCGCGAACGCTTCGAGTAGCCCTCTACAAGCACCTCGAATGTCTTGCCGATGTCCTTGCGGTTCTGCTCAGCGCTCACCTCCGTCTGCAGGCTTATAAGCTCGTTGAGGCGCTCTATCTTCACCTCCTCCGGCACGTTGTCGGGCAAGTGCTTTGCGGCGTATGTGCCCGGGCGCTCCGAATACTTGAACATGAAAGCCGAGTCGAACTGGCACTCGCGCACCAGCGAGAGTGTCTCGGCGTGATCCTCCGGCGTCTCGTCGTGATAGCCCACGAAGAGGTCGGTAGAGAGTCCGCAGCCGGGTATGATGCGGCGTATTGCCTCCACGCGCTCCAAGTACTGCTCGCGTGTGTACTTGCGGTTCATCAGCTTCAGTATCTTTGTCGAGCCGCTCTGCGCCGGGAAGTGGATGTGCTTGCAGAGGTTAGGCTCTTCGGCTACGGCGTACAGAATGTCGTCGGTCATATCCTCGGGGTTGGATGTGGTGAAGCGCACGCGCATATCTGGCACGCTCTGCGCCACCTTGTGCAGCAGTTCGGCGAACGAGCAGCCGCCTTCGATGCGCTTTCCGGCAGGCGTCAGACCGTAGCTGTTCACGTTCTGTCCGAGCAGCGTCACCTCCTTGAAGCCGCGGTCGTGCAGGTCGCGCACCTCGCGCAGGATGCTCTCCACGTCGCGCGAGCGTTCGCGTCCGCGAGTATAGGGCACGATGCAGTAGTGGCAGAAGTTGTTGCAGCCGCGCATGATGCTCACGAAGCCGCTCACGCGGTTGCCGCCGATGCGCTGCGGCACAACGTCGCGGTATGTCTCGGTGGTGCTCAGCTCGATGTTCATGGCGTTCTGTCCGTTCTCGCACTGTGCAATCATGTCCGGCAGATTGAGGTAGGAGTCGGGACCACAAACGAGGTTGGCGAAGTGGTTCTGTATGAGGTCTTCGCGCACACGCTCAGCCATGCAGCCGAGCACGCCGAGTATGAGCTGGCGTCCCTTCTTCTTCTCTGCGTGCAGAGTCTCAAGTCGTCCGTATATCTTGTTCTCTGCGTTCTCGCGGATAGAGCAAGTGTTGAGGAAAATAGCGTCAGCCTCTGCCTCGTTCTCGCACAGTTCGTAGCCTGCCATCTGCATAATGGAAGCCACTACTTCAGAGTCTGCCACGTTCATCTGGCAGCCGTATGTCTCGATAAAAAGTTTCTTCATTTATATAATTATGTATGTTTCAAGTGGATATAACGCTGCAAAGTTACGAAAAAAATAATAAATAGAGTTATAATTATTAGATAGTGAGATGCTTATAAATAATCTGTTGTGTTTTCTTATGAAATTATAAAAAATAAGAATACTGTTTGTGGTATTTGTTTTTATTATGTACTTTTGACAAAAATATGATTTTAGTGACTGTATGAATAAAAATAACTGAAAATGAAAAGTATACATGAATTATTTGGTTTCTCTTGTTTTATAAGTGCACTTATAAATCGTGCCTGCAGAGTTAATTGGATGGATTATATAACTGAGATACTTTTTTTTCTATTTGCTTTCAGTACTTTCTTTTTAATATATTCTCATAAGCAAGAGACAGGAAGTTATAAACAAGCTTTAAAAAAATATTCAGGTGAATTATTTGTAATATTGACTCCATTTATACTTTGGATAATAGTTACAATTATTGATGCATGTATATAGTTGTGTATTTACAATAAAAAACAATGCAAATTGTAAGAATAATTAGTATTTCTACAATTTGCATTGTTTTTTATTGTTGTTAGCAAAGAATATTTTTAAAAAGACAGACTTAAAGTTTCAGCCTTTCCAAGAACTGCTTTGCAACCTCCCATATCACGATGCCTGCCGTCACGCTGACGTTCAGCGAGTGTTTTGTGCCGAACTGCGGTATCTCAAGACATCCGTCGGCGAGGTCTACCACCTCCTGGTGCACGCCTTTCACCTCGTTGCCGAACACCACGGCGTAGCGGCGGTCGGTGTCCAGTTGCAGGTTCTGCAGCTTCGTGGAGCCTTCCACCTGCTCTATTGAATAGACGAAAACGCCCTCTTTCTGCAGTTCAGCCACCGCCTCGGTAGCCGTCTCGAAGTAGCGCCAAGCCACGGAGTCCTCGCCTCCGAGCGCCGTCTTGTGTATCTCGGGGTGGGGCGGGGTAGCGGTGATGCCGCAGAGGTAAACGGCTTCTACGCGGAAAGCGTCTGAGGAACGGAACACCGAGCCTACGTTGTGGAGCGAGCGCACGTCGTCGAGCACCACGATGAGCGGCAACTTGTTCGCCTCGTGAAACTCGTCTACTGACAGACGCTGCATTTCTATTGTTCTGAGTTTGTGCATTATTCTTTGAATTATTTGTTTTTTTTTAGTAGCGGAGGTCTCCGCTACTATCAGATATATCGTACAAAGGTACGAATAATTAGGCAAACTGCGGAAATCAGCGGTGCAAACTGCTCGTTGTACACCAAAAATGCGCGAATTTATATGGTAGTAGTGTTATTTTTCTCGCTTTTTATTGTTTCATATACCAGTGTTGACGACGATTCGTACTTCAGCTGGAAGATAGCTCCGGAGATTGGCTTCCAGTTCGACAAGAAGTGGGATGCAGGTGTTTCTTTAGGCTATACAGGCGTTGAGAACGGTCAGAAGGTTTTCGAGCTTGCTCCGTACGTACGCTATACCGTTTGTGGCTCAAAGGTTGTTGACTTCTTCATCGAGGGCACAGTAGGCTATGCTCACTACGACAACAAGAAGCCGTTGGATGATTACGATGCTTTCGAGATCGGTCTGAAGCCGGGTCTTAAGGTGAATCTTTCCAAACACGTAGCTTTCGTCACAAAGATCGGTTTCCTCGGCTATCAGCGTGTTGACGAGGCTAACACATGGGGCTTCGACGTAGACGGCAGAAACGTTATGTTTGGAATCAACTACAAGTTCTAAGGATTCGAAAATATAAATCGAATATAATAACGAACACGAATAACACAAATTTCACGAATCGAATGTTTATACATTCGTGAGATTTGAGTTATTCGTGTTCGTCTTTTTTATACTATTGCTGTCCAGATTACTTTACGCCGAGCTCTTCGCACAGGCGTTTCATTCCTTCGCTTGCTCCGCACTGGAAGTGCTTGAAGTTCTGTCTGCCTACGCCCATCGACGGTTCGGGGTCGATGAGGTATACGGGTGCAGAGGGACGCACATAGTGGATGAGGCCCGCAGCGGGGTATACGTTGAGCGATGTGCCTATAATCACGAAGATGTCGGCTTGCTCTGCAGCCTCCGCCGCAACGCTTATCATCGGCACCGACTCGCCAAAGAACACTATGAACGGTCGTTCGAGCGATCCGTCGCCGGCGAGTGTGCCGGGCTTCACCTCGCAGTTGTCTTCGGTCAGAGTGCGCTGGTAGCGTGGGTCGTCCACGTCGCGTGAGGAGCACACCTTTGTCAGTTCGCCGTGCAGGTGAATAACACTGGTGGAGCCGGCTTTCTCATGCAGGTTGTCCACGTTCTGCGTGATGACCGTCACCTTATAGTCTTTCTCCAGCTCGTGAATGAGGCGGTGGCCCTCATTGGGCTGCGCTGCGTAGAGCTTTCGGCGCAGCATATTGTAGAAGTTGGTTACGAGTGTGGGGTCGGCAAGCCATCCCTCGTGTGACGCAACCTGGTCGACGGGGTAGTTCTCCCACAAGCCGTCGTTGCCGCGGAACGTCTTGAAACCCGATTCCACGGACATGCCGGCGCCAGTAAGAAATACTATATGCTTCATACGATTTCTATTTTAGGGGTTATTCCGTAGCGGAGGTCTCTGGCCTCCGCAGCACCAAGTAGAATAGTAATATTTGCTTGCTGCGGAGGCCAGAGACCTCCGCTACGGAGAGAGTCTATTTACTGCTTCTTCAGCTGCAGCACAGCCTTTCCGCTGCCGTTTGTGAGTTCAACGCAGCCTTTGCCAGCCTTGTATCCCTTCACGCTTTCGAGAGCCTTCAGAATCTTCTGCTCGTACTCCATGTTGGCGCAGAGCATCATTGTAGTGCCTACCTGCGAGAGCTTTATGGTCTGCTTTGCAGCATCCACCTTTGCCTTACCGTTGATAGAGTTGCATCCGGCGCATCCGAACACGTTGTCCTTTGCTGTGTCGAAGACCAGTGTAGGGCGGAACTCTGTCTTTGTAGTGTCGACAGCAGTGCCGTCTACGGTTACGATGTCCCACTCGCCGTTGAGGTCAACGGCTGCGTCTGTTGTCTTTGTTGCCGAGCAACTGCAGAGAGCAATTGCTGCGGCGATTATAGATATTTTCTTCATTGCTTTTTATTATTTATGGGAGCTTTAAGCCGCTCTTGGGCTGCGTTTAAGCCTTTCTAAGCCTTTCTAAGCCTTCTTAAGCCTTTGCTAATGCAAACTCAAAACTCCTAATTGAATAATTCCTAATTGCGGCGTAGCCGCAACAATTCAAAATTCAAAACTCAAAATTCAAAACTCCTATTTAAGCTTCCAGGTAGCACCGTCCTTGGTGTCCTTCACCTCGAAGCCAAGCTCAGCCAGTTCGTCGCGGATGCGGTCGCTGGTAGCCCAGTCTTTCGAAGCCTTAGCCTTCGAGCGGAGGTCGAGCACCATGTCTACGACCTTGCCGAAAGCCTCCTCGCGATGCGATGAAGAGCCGGCGTTGTCGGGGCGCAGACCGAGCAGGTCGAACGCGAATAGACGCATTGTCTCAGCCAGTTCCTTAAGGTCAGCCTCAGAGATGGTAGCCTTGTGGTCTACGAGCTTGTTCACTACGGAGCAAGCCTCGAAGAGATGAGCTATGACGAGCGGCGTAGCGAAGTCGTCGTTCATGGCGTCGTAGCACTTCTGGCGCAGCTCGCTCACAACCTTCTTTGTCTCGGCGTCGCTCTCTGCCGAAGCAGCGATGCGGTCGAGGTCGGCGATGCCGTTCATGAGTTTCTCAAGACCCTTCTGCGAAGCCTGCAGCGCCTCGTTAGAGAAGTCTACAGTGCCGCGGTAGTGAGCCGAGAGGATGAAGAAGCGTATGGTCATCGGCGAGTAGGGCTGCTCAAGATTCTTGTTGTTGCCCGTGAAGAACTCCTCGAGAGTGATGAAGTTGCCGAGCGACTTGCCCATCTTCTGTCCGTTGATTGTGATCATGTTGTTGTGCATCCAGTAGTGAACCATCTGGTCGCCCTGCGAAGCCACAGCCTGCGCAATCTCGCACTCGTGGTGCGGGAACACGAGGTCCATTCCGCCGCCGTGGATGTCGAAGTGAGCGCCGAGATACTTGCGACCCATCGCTGTACACTCGCAGTGCCATCCCGGGAAGCCGTCGCTCCAGGGGCTCGGCCAGCGCATGATGTGCTCAGGCGACGCCTTCTTCCAGAGCGCGAAGTCTGCCTGGTTGCGCTTCTCGCCAACACCATCAAGAGCGCGCGAAGCATCCTTCACGTCGTCGAGGTTGCGACCAGAGAGAATGCCGTAGTGGTGCTTCTCGTTGTACTTCTTCACGTCGAAGTAGACAGAGCCGTTGCTCTCGTATGCGAATCCGTTGTCGAGAATCTGCTGCACGAGCTGCTCCTGCTCGATGATGTGACCCGTAGCATGCGGCTCGATGCTTGGCGGCAGTACGTTCAGCGCTTCCATAGCCGCATGGTAGCGGTTGGTGTAATACTGCGCAATCTCCATCGGTTCGAGCTGCTCCAGGCGAGCCTTCTTCTCTATCTTGTCGTCGCCTTCGTCGGCGTCGTGCTCCAGATGGCCCACGTCGGTGATGTTGCGCACGTAGCGCACCTTATAGCCGAGGTGCTTGAGGTAGCGGAAGAGAATGTCGAACGTGATAGCCGGGCGCGCATGACCCAGGTGTGGGTCGCCATAGACGGTAGGTCCGCAAACGTACATGCCCACGTTAGGGGCGTGCAGCGGCTTGAACACTTCCTTGCGACGCGACAGCGTATTGTAAATCCAAAGTGCTTGTTCCATTATATTTTTGTTTTGTTTTTTGTTATTCGTTGTTGTATAGAAGCGGTATGCACCTAATTAATATGCAAATATAGCAAATATAATTGAGAGAGATGGGGTGTTTGCCGGCAAAAAGTTGCAAAAGCATGATTGAAATGCTGGAAAAAAGTTGCAAAAGTATGGTTGAAATGCTGGAAAAAAGTTGTAAAAGCTTGGTTAATGCTGGCAACAAATCTCACCATCTCACCACATCACCATCTCACCACCATCCCATCACACCATCTCTGCAATTTCCGCAAAATCGTCGACAATGGCGTCGGCGCCGGCTTCCATGAGACTCTCTCGCGAACCGTTGCCATACGTAACGCCGACGGTCATGCAGTGGGCGTTGCGACCCATGAGGATGTCGAAGTGGGTGTCGCCTACGACGACGGCGTCCTCGGGCTTCAGGTTGTAGTGCTTCAGCGTCTTCAGCACCGGCTCGGCGTCGGGCTTTGCGTGTCGCACGTCCTCGGCAGCCACGACGAGCGTTATGACGTCGTCGAGCTTGAACGAGCGCACGAAGTCGACAGCCGACTTATATCCGCGGCTCGTAGCGATGGTGATTGTGCAGCCCTTTGCGTGCAGCAGTCGCACCGTGTCAGCCACGTGCGGGAACATAGGCACGCCTATCTCGCGGTTCACGTCCTCGAATATCTCGCGGTACTTGGCTGTACACTCCGCCGCTTTCTCCTTGTCCATCGGCTCGAGCACGGGGAACGCCTCCACGAGCGGCAGACCTATCGTTGCGGCTATCTCCTCGTCGCTGTGCTGCGGCAGGTGCATAGCGTCGAAGGTGCGGTGGAAGGTGTTGAGTATAACGGGCTTCGTGTCGGCGATGGTGCCGTCGAAGTCGAGAATCACGATTTTCTTCATATTGCTTGTGTTTATGTTCTGCAATGAGTTTTGTTGTTCTGCGCTGTTTATTGGTTAGCGCCTTTTGTTGTTCAGCGCTGACTTTTGCGGCGCTGTTGCTTTCTTCTGCAAAGTTACTAAAATAAATTGTGGATAGGCTTTACTTGCGCTACAATTCGCTAAAACCTGAATCCGAAGAACATTCTCACTCTCCATTTGTTCCTACGCACCTGCAGATGATCTTCGTCGCCAGCCACTGAGTAGTTGTAGACGGCTGTAGCGCCGGCGAATTTGTTGCGCCAAGAATAGACGGCGGCGGCGCGCCCCGTGATGATGGCAGAAGGGAAGTGATACTCCATGTTGTGGCGCACGCTCTTCATTTCTTTGCCTTCGTCGGCTTTCTCTTTGCCTTCGGTTTCTTCAGTACCCTCGGCGGTTGTGCGGTTCTTGGTGTAGTCGTGCGAGTAGATGGTAAGCGTGGGCAGGGCAGAGAGATGTAGCAGCAAGCGGCGCGACAAGACGAGGTTGTAGGCATAGCCCGCACCCACCGCAAACTCGTTGAGGCGTATGGTCATGTCGCTCAACTTGGTCTTCGACCCGTCGAAACTTGCGCCAATCATCCAGCTGCCGGCGCTGCGCTTCTGTATATAGCTCTGGCTGAAGGCAGCAGGAAAGGAGAAGCGGCGGTAGTTGAAGGCGTAGTAGAAGTTGAGGTTAAGCGCGTTCTGCGAGATCTGACCCTTGTGGATGTCGATGCGTTGCGTGCCCGCCTGCTTATATCCATGATACGTCTTCGAGGAGAGAAACACCACGTCGAAGCCATAGCGGTTGCTGTACGAGTTGAGGTTGTACTCGAAGTCCTTGCATTTGCCGGCAAACTTGGCTGGGTTCACAGCCACGCCCAGTCCCAGTCCGCGATAAGCCACAGCCATGCTCAGCGTTCCGCGGCAGTCGGCTGTTACGCGCGAGCGGTTCTCCACGCCGTCCGTTACAGTCGTAGTGCGCACGTCTGCCCCCGACAGATTGCCTCTGAATTTGATGGTCCATCGTGCGTCGGGGCGCCCTATGTACGCCGTGTCGTATTTCGCCTTGTGATAGTTGGCAGCAAGCAGCGAGTCGCCCCAGAACAGCTTGCGGTCGTACTTAGCCAGCCGTTTCTGTATCTTCGTGAGATGCTTTATGTAGCGCTGCTTCTTCTTCTCGCTCATCTTGCTCTTGTTTATCTCGGCGATGATTAGAGAGTCGCTCCATTGCAGCATCTGTCCTCTGTCAGCCGAACTTCTCAGCTGCAGTCGCAGGCTGTCTGTCCGCATCAGCCATCGTCTGAACTTGCTGTGCGGTTTCTTCTGCTTCTTCTGCTTTTTCTTGTCAACGTGAGTTTCCTTCTGCTGCGCAACGATGGTATCATTCTGCTGCGCGAGTATCGTATTCTGCGTTGCGAACAACAAAACAGTTGCGAGTAGCAACGCTCTCAGCAGCCTTACAGATGATGTGTTGTATATGTTTCCCATTCTGTTTGTAAAAGTGTAAATCAATATATGCAGAAACTGCGTAAATTCTTTTAGTGCAAATTTACTAAACTCTTTCAGAAGTTAGGCAATATCGCTCTACTTTTATGAACAAAAGCAAAGGATTATTCTAATAAAAAACGGACTCCGCCAAAAGCTTGGCAGAGTCCGTTTCTTGTTAAATATAGATTTCTGTTACGAGCGTTAGGCTCTAATCAGATTTCTGTTGCAGAGCGCTTAGAAGTTGCCCTTGTTAGCGTTGTCCCACCAGAGGTGTGTGCCGCCCTTATCGCCAGAGATACCCTTCTTGCTGGTATTCTCCTTGTCGAGAAGCTCGATGCCACCCTTTACGCCTTCAGCGTTGGTGTCGTAAGCATTGCTGCTGTAGATGACACGGCGAACGCCTTCCTGAGTGTCGACAGCACCGTTGCTCTTGTTTACCAAAGCTACGAAGAACTTCGGATAGCCGGTGCGGCGCTGCTCAGCCCAACCTTCGTTAGAGAGTGGGAAGAGAGCGATGTACTTTTGAGTCTGGATGCGTGCGAGCTGGTCTTCCTTGCTTGCAGCGTCGTCCCACTTCACGCCGAGCGTGTTGACAGCCTTGCAGTTGTTAGCCGTGTTGCCCGGATCAACGTAGTCTGCCTGACCGGTTGTGCCGTTGATGTAAGCGTCGATGTCGGCGTCGCTTATGTTCTCGATGCCAGCGAACGAACCCTTATAAGCAAGCTCGTTCTTGATAGAGAGGCGGATGCCCTTCTCGTAGAGGCTCTTTACGCTTTCAGAGCCGATGCCCCAACGCAACTTGGCTTCAGCGAGGAGGAAGTAAGCCTCGGCAGCTTTGAAGATAGGCAGCGGAGTGTTGTAAGCGCCAACCCACTGCGACATCTTGTAGCCGTATGAGCCGTCAGAACCCTTCTGTGCCATGCCGCTTGCGTAGCGTATGCCGCAGTAAACGGATCCCTTAGGAGTGGTGACGCCCTTCTCGTTGGTGATGTCGTCAGCATTCTTTGTCATGTAGAGAGGCAGACGCGGGTCGTTCATGCCCACCATGAGCGTTACGAGGTTAGCGTTCATGCCGCAGTCCTGCCAGTCGAACATACGCTTCAGCTCGTTGCTCTGGTCCTTAACGACGATGTCCTTGCCCGAAACGGCGAGGGTGTTGGCAGCAGCAGCCGTAGCAATAGCCTTGAGGTCGTAGCCGTCGGCAGCCATCTCGCTCTCGCGCTTAGAGAGACGCAGCGCGATACGCAGCTTCATGGTGTTTGCAATCTGCACCCAGATAGCCGGATCGCCACCGCCCCATGTGTCGTATGTAGCGAGCGAAGCCTTCTCTGTGTCGTCCATCTTCTGCAGTCCGGCGATAGCCTTGTCGAGGTCGTCGAGCATCTGCTCATAGAGCTTCTGCTGGCTGTCGAAGCGGTAGGTAGACTCGCTCTCAGCGTTGATGATAGACGAGTAGGCGAGCGGTCCGTATGCGTCTGTAGCCTGCATTGTACCTACAGCCTGCACGATGCGCATTGTGCCAGCCAGTCCGGCATTCTCCTGCTTGTCGAGGTTGGCGATGTTGCGGCGTGTGTTGTTGAAGATATGCAGATAATAGTTCTCGTACATACCGCCACTGTGTCCGCGGTTCTCACCCATATCGCAGTTGGTGAAGTTGCCGTGAGGTGTCTGGAAGTAGCCACCATAGAGGTCGATGGTAAGGTTTGTCCAGAACTGGAACATATTCTGATGAGGCGGGTAGCAATAGTTCATTGCCTCAGCACACTGTGCTGCGAACGGCAGATCGCCCGGGTCTACCTGCGTCTTGTTTGTATTAAGATCTTCGAAATCGTCTGTGCATGAGCTAAGCATTCCGTTGCTCATCACAGCCAGTGCCAGCATTGATGACACCGCGAATATATTTCTCTTTTTCATATTTCCTTAGATTTTAAACGGTTGTAAAACTTGTTTTTACTCGCTCAAAAATTAGAAGTTCAACTTCAGGTTCAGACCCAAGCTTGTTGCCGACGGGAGGTTGAAGATGTCGACACCCTGCACGCCGTTGCCGGTACCCATTGATACGTCCGGGTCGCAAGGAGCGTCCTTGTAGAAGAAGAAGAGGTTGCGTGCGATGAGCGCAGCAGTGAGGTTCTTGCCGTTGCCGAAGAGGTTGCGGAAGGTGTAGCCGAGGCTCATCTCGCGCAGACGTACGTTCGTGCCCTTATATACGTAGAACTCTGTAGCGTAAGAGTTGTTGAAGTTAGAAGAGCCTGTTGTTGTGTACCAAGCCTGCGGGTCGAACTCTACGCCGTCAACCACAACCTTGCCTGCGTTGCGTGCGATGCCAGAGCGCTTTGATACGCCCCAACCGTCGAGAGTAGCCTCAGTTGCAGAGAGCACTCTGCCGCCGAACTTACCGTCGATGAGGAATGAGAATGTGAAGTCCTTGTAGTGGAATGTGTTTGTCCAACCGAAGTTCACCTTGGCGTTCATGTTGCCTGCATACTTCATCTCGTCAACGTTGTCGCCCATGAGGATAGGTTCGCCCTTGTCGTTCTTGACCGGCTTGCCTGCCTCGTCGCGCTTGATCTGGCGTACGTAGAGGTCGCCGTAAGAGCCGCCCTCGTTGAGCACTACCTTAGCGCCCTGCCAAGAAGCGATGGTAAGACCGTTCTCCAAGCCCTCTACGAGCTCCTTGATCTTGTTCTCGTTGTAAGAGATGTTGAAGTTGGTAGACCAAGAGAAGTCGGGGTTGAACTGCTGGTGCCAGCCGATAGATGCCTCGATACCCTGGTTCTGTACGTTGCCGGCGTTGACGTAACGGTTGCGCAGACCGCTCTCGTAAGGAGCCGAAACAGAGAAGAACTGGTTCTTGGTGTTGGTCTTATAGTATGTAAGAGAGAAGTCGAGACGGTTGTTGAAGAATGTACCGTCGAAACCTACCTCGATAGAGTGGGTCTTCTCTGGTTTCAATGTGCGGAACGCAGCCTTGTCGGGAGCTGAGATAGAGCCCGACTCGCCGAGAGTGTAGCGTGGGTTAGACATGTAGATAGGCACGTCGTTACCTACGATAGAGTAGCTGCCGCGGAACTTGAAGAGGTTCACCTGCTCGCCCATAGGCACGAGCTTGTTGAGCAGTACGCTGGCGCCTACTGACGGGTAGAAGAACGAGCAACCGTCGGTGAATGCGAGAGCTGACGACCAGTCGTTACGTGCAGAGAGGTCGAGGAACACAGCCTCCTTGAAGGCTACCTGAGCTGTTGCGAACACGGCGTTGAGGCGCTTTTCTGTCTCCATAGCGTCGCCGCTGCCCAGCTTAGACATATTGCCGTAGAAGTTGTTCGGAGTGAAGATGTTCGGATAGTAGATGTTGCCGTCGCCCGGCGACTTGTACTGTTCGCCCTCGCCCCAGAGGTCTACGTGTGCGGTCTTGGTCTTGGTGAAGCTTGAGCCTGCTGTAGCTGTGAGGCCCCAGTCGTTCCAAGTGTGGTTGTAGTTGATGAGCACGTCGCCGTAGAGCTGGTCGCTGAAGTAGCGGTTGTTCTTCATGCGTCCCATCTTGTAGAGGTTGCCTACAGACGAAGCGTATGCGTTGTGGATGAACTGCTCTTCGCCGCGCTCGTAGCGCATACGTCCCTGGATGTTGAGGTCGGCAGTGATGTCCCACTTGATAGAGCCACCGAACTCATAGCGGTTGCGCTTAGAGATAGGAGTCTGACGGTTGAGCATCCAGTAAGGGTTGCCGAACTGCTGCAGCTCGGTGTTGCTCCAGTTCTGTACGTTGCAGCCGCGTGCGGGGTCGTAAACCTCGTAGTTGTCCTTGTAGTGGTCCCAGTCGATGCCGCGCGGAGCGAGGTATACGCCTGTGAGCGGGTTCCAGAGGTAGCCGGCAGCTGCCTGGTTCTTAGAGTACTGGTTGCTGTACTTAGCCGAGAAGTCGACGTATACGTTGTTGAGCACCTTGAAGTCTACCTTAGTGTTGAGGTTGTGGCTGCGGAATGTGTTCTCAGGAGTCATGCCGTGAGAGAACACGTTGCCGTAAGAGAAGTAGCCCTTGAAGTTCTCGCTACCGCCCGAGAGCGATACGGTGTTGTTGGTTGTGAAGCCTGTGCGGAAGAACGACTCTGCGTAGTTCTTGCAAGCCTTGCTGAGCTTGTCGCCCCAAGAGAATGTGCCGTCAGCGCCTGCGCCGTATGTGTTCTGGAACTCAGGCAGAATCATCGGAATCTCCATTGTGGTGTTGCTCGATACGTTCACGTTCACCTTGCCTGCCATGCCCTGCTTTGTGGTGATCATGATGGCGCCGTTGGCAGCCACCGCACCGTAGAGAGCTGAAGCGGCAGCGCCCTTCAGAAGTGTGATAGAAGCGATATCGTCGGGGTTGATGGTAGACATAACGTCACCTGCGTCGCGCTCGCCACCGTAGTCGCTTGATACCTGAGAGGTTGCGGTATTGGTCATTGTCGGCACACCGTCGATGACGATGAGCGGCTGGTTGCTACCAGAGATTGACTTGTTGCCGCGGAACAGAATCTTTGAAGAACCGCCCGCACCGGTAGAGTTAGGCGTAATCTGAAGACCTGCGCTCTTGCCCTGCAGCGAGTTGATCATGTTGATTGACTTGATGTCGTTGACGTCCTTTCCGCCTACGGTCTGAGCCGAGTAGGTAAGGGTCTCCGACTGACGCTTGATACCCATGGCTGTCACTACGACTTCGCCGAGGCTTTCTGCGTTAGCTACGAGAGTGACGTTGATAACCTTGCGGTTGCCTACTGTCTCCTCTGCATTTTTCATGCCGACATACTTGAATTCGAGTACGTCTTTCGGGCTGGTTTGAATGGTGTAGTTGCCGTTCAGGTCAGTCATGGTTGCATTCTTCGTGCCTTTTACAGACACGCTTACTCCAACAAGGGGTTCACCCATTTCTTTGTCTTTCACCAGACCAGAAACTGTGTGTACTTGTGCGTACGCCCCCGTCATAAACATTCCTATCAGGAACATTACGACTGTAAGAAACGATCTTTTCTGCATAGTCTTTAAGGGTTAGGTTAATTATTATAATAGTTGTAAAAAATTTATAAGCGTCTTTAGATTTTGCAAATATAGCTAAATGTCTGTTTGAGTGACATTTTGAACGTGTAATAAACGTTAAAATCTGTCGCATTTATGAATCAAAAAAAATGTTTGCGCAAACATTTGCGCAAACATTACGTGTTATAGTCCTATGTATGTCTTTTTGTATGCAGCACCCGTGACTTACATATTGATGTTCTTCACGACGATGGCTACGGTCTTCATCATCACGTACTGCTCCGAGAGGTACATGAGTCCGCCGTACTGGTTGCCTGTTCCCCACGAGTTCTTGGCTATGTAGTAGCGTTTGCCGTTCTCGTCGTGTGCTATGCCTATGAGCACCATGCAGTGGTCGTCGGCAATGAACGACTTGTCGTCAAGGATTGTCTTTATAAATCAATAACAGGAGGGTATGACAATAATGCCATACCCTCCTGAAAAATACCATTACAAAAATCAAAATGTTTTTATTTCGCCATCAGACTTACGGCAAATCCTCCGCCGCGCGCCTGCTTCAGCTTCAGCACATCGCCCTTCTTTACCGTACGATGGGTGATGACGTAGGCTGAAGGATTCTTCTCGTAATCGGCATCGGGTGCATCCTGATAGATGGCGCAGTCGTACTTGCGTCCTTTGTCAAGGAAATCGAGGCGCACTACCGACTGATGGCCTTCGGCATCGCACTTTCCGCCCACAAACCAATTGTCAGTTCCTTTAGCCTTGCGGGCTACTGTGATATACTTGGCAGGCTCGGCTTCCAGATAGCGAGAGTCGTCCCAGTCGCAAGCTACGTCGCGAATGAACTGGAAAGCATCGTCATACTTCTCGTAATTCTCAGGCAGATCGGCTGCCATCTGCAACGGCGAATACATAGTTAGATAGAGTGCCAACTGTCCGCAGAGCGTTGTGTTGACATTGGATTTATTGTTGCACCACTCGCTCAGCTTCGTTACGAATATGCCGGGAGTATAGTCCATCGGACCACCCTGCAATCTGGTGAACGGCAGAATGACCGTATGGTAAGGCTCACTGCCTCCGAATGCCTCATACTCTGTGCCTCGTGCCGACTCGTTGCCTATGAGATTAGGCCATGTACGGCACAATCCAGTAGGACGTGTAGCCTCATGCGCGTTGACCATTATGTGATGCTTGGCCGCCTCCTTGATGCAGTAGAGATAGTGGTTGTTGGTCGACTGCGAATAATGGTGGTCGCCTCGCGGAATGATGTCGCCCACATAGCCGCTCTTCACGGCATCATATCCATACTTGTTCATAAGCGTATAGGCTGCCTCCAGATGACGCTCGTAGTTCTGTGTGGATCCGCTCGTCTCGTGGTGCATCATCAGTTTCACGCCCTTGGAGTGGGCATAGTCGTTGAGATACTTTATGTCGAAGTCGGGATAAGGTGTCTGGAAGTCGAACACATAGTCCTTGTAATGACCGAACCAGTCTTCCCATCCGATGTTCCAACCCTCTACCAGCACCTCCTGAAGTCCGTTCTTGGCAGCGAAATCAATATAACGCTTCACATTCTCGGTATTGGCAGGATGCTGTCCGTGCGGCCGGCACTTTGAATAGTCAAGGCTTTCAAGATGCACCGAAGGCAGATCGAAGGTGTAGCTCCACTGCTTGCCTCCGGCTATCATCTCCCACCACACTCCGCAATACTTAGTAGGATGAATCCACGACGTATCCTCTATCTTGCACGGCTCGTTGAGATTGAGTATGAGGTTGGACGCAAGCATGTCGCGGGCATCGTCGCTTACAATCACCGTACGCCACGGTGTGTTGAACGGAGTCTGTACATATCCCTTCATACCCGTAGCGTCTGGCGTGAGCCACGACTCGAACACCATGTTCTTGTCGTCGAGATTGAGGTGCATTGTGGGGAAGTTGACGCAGGCGGCTTCATGCAGATTGATGTAGAGTCCATCGTCGGTCTTGAGCTGCAGTGATGTCTGTACACCCGTAGGTGAGAACGATGTCTGCGAAGCATTGGACGTTATGGCTGCCTTCATTTTCGAACGTATCTCGCTCATCTTCGATATTACGGTCTCATACTCCTGCGTATCGTAGTCGCCCGGAATCCAATAGGCTGTATGGTCGCCCGCCATTGCAAACTGGGTGTGCTCTTCCTTCACTACGATATAGTTGAGCTTGGGCTGTTGCGGAAACTCATAGCGCAGTCCCATGCCGTCGTCGTAGACACGGAAACGAATGCAGATGTCACGTTGCATTGAAGCCTGATTGAGCGTTACGGCAAGTTCGTTGTAATGGTTGCGTATTGTTGCGGTCTCGCCCCATACCGGTCGCCATGTCTCATCGAACGTGGCAGTCTTCGTGTTCTTCACCGTGAACCCGTCCATGAGGTTCTGTTCGTTCATCCCGTTGGATGCATGCTTGTCCTTGGCAAGTTCCAGTCCGAGATGCGACGGACGTATCACTTTCTTCTTCTTGTATGTCATCTCATACGTGGGACGTCCGTCCTGCAGATAGAACTTCACCGAAACGTTGCCGTCAGGCGATGTCACTGTCTGCGCACCTGCCCCCAATGTGAGGGCAAGTGCAAGTGCTGAAAACAATAGTTTCTTCATGTATAATGGTTTATTTATTCTACAACAATCATTGTCCAATACTTAAGCTGCGGAACGGTAAATACAACGAAGTCGCCATCCTTACGATATTGCAGTTCCTGCGGAGCGCCTCCGAGTTGGTCGGGCGATGCCACCCACAGCTTCTTTACGTTCTTTGCACGCATACGCAATGTTAGGTTGTCGATGGCTTCGGGCTCGGGCATCGTTCCGTTCTTGTCGCGCCAGCTCAAGCTGTTAGCCTGACGGAAGTTGAGCAGACTCACCACTTGCTTGCCGTCTACGCTCTTGCAGTATGCCGTTACGTTGCCAAGTACGGGCGGCCATGCATTGATCGTTACCACAGACTTGGCTGCTGCAATATCGCATTGTGTCTCTGTTCCACCGTTGCGAAGCAGGTTCTGATAGGCTGTAAGGAAATCGTAGTACGCCACTATCTGCTTCTTCAGTTCGGCGCTCATCTTCACATCGGCATAAGGGAAGTATTCTGAACTCAGCATATGTCCTGCTCCGAGTTCGAGATGTGATGCTCCGAGGGCGAACATTACGGCATCGGTGAGCAGCACTCCGGGTGTATTGAACTCCGGCTTATTGTGTCCGTAGTCCATATATGCGGCATACACCTGACCTAACGTATTGCCGGAATACAGGCGATTGGCCTTCAATATGTCATGGAGGTCACTGAACTTGTCTTCACCATCCCACAATTCGGAGTACATAAAGTCAACGCATCCTGTTGACACAATCTTGTCTGAGCCATAATTACTGACGGCATTCATCACCAGACGTTTGTCGGGCTGACGCTCTTTCATGGCTCGTATGAACGATGCATAGCCGTTAGGCAGATTCACCTGCGATCCATAATAGTCGTAATCGGTGCCACGTGAGCCAAGCTGGTCTATATGGAATCCGTCAAAATCGAGTGCTTCATACACATCGTCGTTGCGGTCGGCAAGGTAATTCTGCCAGTCTTTGTTCGACGGATCGACAAGATATATGTCGCTCTTCCAGTCGGACGGCAACTTATGGCGGTCGCATTTAGAGTGATTCTGGTCGGTATATATATACCAATGGTCGTCCACTCCATCAGCCTTTGCATCGTCAAATGCACCGAAACAGAGATTGTAGAACATTGTCTTCATGCCCAACGAATGTGCCTGGACAATGTAGTTCTTCACCACCGAAGTGTAGTTGTCGCGGTTGGCAATGTCCTTGTAGCTCTCGAGCAGATTGCCTGGTGTGCCGCCGAGCGGCCAATGCTGCTTGTATTGCCAATCGTAGAACTGCAATCCATTAATGTGGCAGCGGTTGAGAAAAGACAATTCGGAAGCAATAACATCCGAAGTGCGGTCGCTACCGTATGAAGCTATGAAGCCATAGCGTGGAAATCGCGCCCAATCGCTCGACACATCTACGCCAATAGTGGCGTAGACGGTCTGCTGATTGTTGCCGTCAACTGTGTATATGTCGGCCATATAGCCTGTATAATCAGCTTGCGGAGCTGTCCATGTCCACGAAGTTGAACCTAAGTTTTCGTCGGCTATCACCTCAGAACCATGACGGTAGCGTATGCGAGCCGATGCAGGCAGAGTACCGTCAGTCACGTTGAAGCGTACTGTCTCGCCCGGTTTGTATGCCGCCTTGTCTGTAGTGACAGTGAGCGAGAGGTCGGCTGTGGTCTTCACCACGGTCTGTATAATGTCCGTAGGAACGGTAGCGGGGTCGTTGTAGCTATTGTTTTCATCGCTGCATGAGCCTATCAATAACGGCAGCGCTATTAGCAATGCATTCATTTTCATTTTATGCTTTTGTTAGATTGTTAATTTTTTGAGATTGTTACGGTCTCGTTGAGTTGGTCGAGCGTTATGGTGTATGTGCCAGACGATGTTATCTTCCACTTGTAGTCGAGGGCGCTAACGTTCACAGTCAGATACTGAGCCTTCAGCGTTTCGTCGCTCTTGTTGATGAAGAGCGCATGTTCGGCAGTGCCCTTTGGCTCGGCATCGGGAGCAGAAGACATAAACCACGCTCCGTTCCAGTCGCTCTGCTTGTCGCACGAGAACTTCAGTTCGCCGGCGTTGAGCTGACCTGTCCACGTGAATACATAAGGACTCTTCGTTGCTGTCATCGGTGTAGCGTTACCAAGATCCCATCCGTTGGGTGTGGCGTCGCCCACAAGGTAAATCATCTTGTAGGGATTGAATTCCTTCATCATCATGCGTTCCTTGCCCGAACGGATGTCAACGCATATCTTATAAGCCTTGCCAGTCTCGTTGTCCTGCAGGTTCCACTTGTTGTCGGGGTCGAAACCTGATACGAATTCCATGCTCTGGTCTGTGTAAGGAGCGTTTGCCTGTGTGGCTTTATACATGTTCTCCCATGAGTTCATTGATGTTCCGAACTTGAATTCGCCTCCTACGCCCTGCTCAAAGTAGCGTCCCATGCGGAAAAGGAATGGATCAAGAGCATCCTGTGTCATCGGTTCAAAGCCCCATCCGGTTGGATTGCCGACAAAGAAGAGCTGGTCGAAGGCTGGGCTTGTGCCTTCTGTCTTCTCTATGCTTACTGTTCCGGCAAGCAAATCGACCGTGACTTTATAGTCGTGAGCCTCGTCTATAGTCCATTTCTCGTCGGGTTGGTCGTCGCTTGTACGCAGTACTGGAGCGCCGTTGTCGCCGCGTCCGTATGAAGGCAGAAACTGTCCGAGTGTGGTTATGAACTTTATCTCGCCGCTATTGAGCTTGCCTTCCCAAGTGAAGAGGCCGTTGGTGATGCGTGTCATCTCCGATGCATTGTCGGCGCTCCATCCGTTTGGAGCAGCGCTACCTATAATATACAATGTAGATGTGACCGGTTCGTACGGTGTAGCGGTGAACTGCGTGGTGGCAGTCTGTGTCTCTTCCGCGCCGCTGACTATGGCTGTGACGCGTGCTTCGATGTCTATGGGTGTGCCAACGGTGCCTCCCATCTTGTCGAGAATGATGTTGTTAAGATTCTCCACGTTGGCGCTCCACGTGTAAGTCTGCGTCTGTTCGTCTACAGCAACGTACGGTTGGGCGAAGTCGGTGCCAGCCTTAGCCAGCTCCAGACGATAGCTGATGCGGTTGCCGGTACCGTAATTGTTGCCGGTGGTCCAGTTCAGTGTGACGGCGTCACTTGCATGGCTGCTCTCTTCCAGAGCGGTCAGGGCTTGGTCTGCCGTGATTGTCAGCTGGTCGCGTCCTTTGTCCAGTTCGGTGTAGTCCTGGTCAGAGCAAGCGGAGAGGGCAAAGCCGATGAAAAGAAGAGCCAACAGACTATGAATGCAATTTATATATCGTTTCATATTGATTCTTTTTTATTGTTTATAATGTTTCTTGACCTTTAATATCCAGGGTTCTGTGTCATCAGCTTGTTGGCGTCTCTCTCCGTCTGCGGGATGGGGAAGAGCAAGCGCTCCTTTGTGACGCGCGACTTTCCGATAGACTTCAGGAACTTCACGGCATAGTCGCCATGCTGCACGCGTATCATGTCAAACCATCTGTGGCCCTCAAACGCCAGTTCAATGCGGCGTTCGTGTATTATCTTTTCGCGCATAGCCTCCTGCGACAGTCCGCTCACATCCGGCAGTCCGGCACGGCGGCGTACGATGTTGAGCGGTTCGGCAGCCTCAGAAGTCTTGCCCTGCTCGTTGAGAGCCTCCGCCTTCATCAGCAGCACGTCGGCATAACGATAAACAACGAAGTTGGCTGGATTAGTGTTAAAGTCTGGTGATACGCTCTTCGAAACGAGGAACTTGCGTACGTTGTAGCCCGTTGTGGAATAGCTGCTCTTGTATGCCATGCCGTCAAAGTCAGGACATCCCTCGTACAGTACGGTGAGGTCTTTACGCTTGTCGCCCTCCTCATACTGCGACATGAACTCTTCTGTAGGCTGGTTCCATCCGTAAGATCCTGCCACGAAGTTGGAGTTGCGCGGTCCCATGAACGTAGACAGCCAGCTCGACTGCGGATTGTTTCCCCAGAAGTCGTACTCGGTATTGCCAGAGAACTGCACTTCGAAGATTGACTCAGGACCATTGTTGATGGTAGCATCAAAGTTTGATTCGTACGTGCATTGGCTTAAATCGTAGCCGAGAGCCGTCACCTCGTCGCACAGGCTCACCACCTTCTGATAGTATTCATTGTTGTCGGGAGCGAGTGTGAGGTATATATCGGCGAGCATGGTGTAGGCAGCGTCCTTCGTAGCACGTCCGAGATTGTCGTCGTCCAGCTGGCTCTTGGCAGGCAGCAGTTCTGCAGCACGGTTGGTGTCCTCGATGATCTGTTTGTAAACCTCGTCCACTGAAGCACGTGCTATGTCTGTGCTCTCGCCTGGATTGAACGGCTTAAGACGCAGAGGCACTCCACCATACAGACGTACGAGAATGAAGTAATAATGTGCACGGAGGAAGTAAGCCTCACCGAGCGAACGTCCCAGAATGGTGCCCTTTTCCGGATTCTTGTCTTCGAGAGCATTGATGAGGATGTTGCACTGTCCGATACCGACCCAAGGCGAGCGCCACATGTACAGCGCCATACCATTATCGCTCTGCGTGGTGAAGTTGGAAGCCTGAACGGTCTCAATGCCGTCGGTACCTCCACCAGCGCCTACTATACTGTTACCAGCAACGATGTCGAGTGTCCACAGACGTTGATTGTACATATTCGACGACTGGAGTGTACGGTAGCAGGCATTTGCCATCGACACCGCCACGTCCTCGTCGACCGTTGTTTCGGGGTCGACTGTGTTCTTAGGCTCACGGTCGAGGAAGTCGCTGCATGAACACATCGAGCCTGCAAGCGCTATGTTGAGAGCCATAATAAATATCTTTTTCATAATGATTCAGTTGTTAGAAGTTTAGGTTTAATCCGATGTTGAACGTGCGCGAGATGGGATAGCTTGAGAGGTCGATTCCGTTGACACCCACTTCGGGGTCGAAACCTGAGTATCCGGTTATCGTTGCCACGTTCTCGCAAGAGAATGTGATGCGTGCAGAATTGAGTGTCAGGGCACGAAGCCACTGCTGCGGCACATTGTAAGAGAGCGAAATGCTCTTCAGACGCAAGTATGCACCGTTCTCAACGAAGCGGTCGCTGATGCGGTTGTTTTGGTTGGGATCGCCATAAACGGCACGTGGCATCGTGGTGCTTGTGCCCTCGCCATGCCATCGTGACAGCACGTCGGTGAGCTGGTTGTAGGCTGCCGACATGCCCGTAAGGTCTATCTTGTTGGCATTGAATATCTTGTTGCCAGCCACGCCCTGCAAGTATATCGACAGTTCCAGACCCTTCCATGCGAGCGTATTGCTCATCGAGAAGATGTGTGTGGGGTTAGGATTGCCTATCACGGTGCGGTCGTTGTCGTTGATAACACCATCGTTGTTGAGGTCCTTGAAGCGTATGTCGCCAGGCTCGGCACCTGTCTGAATGGCGTGTTCTTTTACTTCCAGTTCGTTCTGGAATATTCCGTCGGTGACATAACCGTAGAACACGTTGATGGGCAGATTGTTGGCGAGCATCGTTACGTACGAGTTGTTCACCTGATTGATATAGTAAGGCACGTCGCTGTTGAGACTCTTTATCTTGTTGCGGTTGTATGTATAGACGATACCTGTCTCCCACTGCAGCGGACCCTTAATGTTGACGGTATTGAGCGAAACCTCAAAACCCGTGTTGCGAACCTTTCCGGCATTGGTGTAAGTGGTGCTTGTGTCCTCAAATCCCGACGTGATTGGGATGGAAGCCTTTACGAGCATGTCGGTCGTATTCTTTATATAATAGTCGAATGTGAGGTGGGCACGCTGATTGAAGAATGCTGCATCGAAGCCAATGTTGGTCTGTGCCACCTGCTCCCAATGAATGTTAGGATTGGCAAGCGTTGCCGAAACGAGTGCCGACTGTTCTGTTCCTGTCTTGCCGAACGGATATACGCTGGTGTTGTATGAAGCCAGATAGCTGTAGTTGCCCACACTGGCCTGACTGCCCGTAACGCCGTATCCGGCACGTATCTTGAGGTCGTTGAGAATATTGTTCTTCGGGAACCACTCTTCTTCAGAAGCGCGCCATGCCAGCGATACTGACGGGAATGTTCCCCAACGGTTGTTGCGGCCGAAGCGCGACGAGCCGTCACGGCGTACTGTAGCGGTAAGAAGATAGCGGTCGGCAAACTCATAATTGAGTCGTGCCATATACGACATAAGCGCCCATTCGGTCTCGTTGCCGCCGATGGCATGCATCTTCTCGCCGTTGTCCATCTCGTGTACGCCCTCATAAGCGAACACGTTCTTCTGTGCGTTGAGATAGTCGAAGTTGTTCCACTGTGCCGATGTACCAGCCATCAGTCCTACGTGATGCTTCTTGGCGAACGTATGGTCGAAGATGAAATAGTTGTCCCAAAGATAGGTGAACGACTTGTTGTCGCTCTTGTAGCGGCTGCTCTCCTCAACGGGCGAGGGTTTCCAGTTGTGCTTGGGGGTATAGCTGTCGTTATACCAGAACTTGGCGTCAATGCCGAACGTGCTCTTCAGCTTGAGCCACTTAGCCAAAGTCACCTCTGCCGAGATATTGCCAAGGAGGTTATAGCCCTTAGTGCTGCTGCGGTCGGTTGTGGTTGGACCGATCGGGTTGCGTGCGCTGCCATACCAAAGCGAATTGCCCTCAGGTCCGGTCCACTCGCCACTGGCGTCCTTAACGGCAAAGACGGGCAGTGCTCTGTATGTATTGCCCATGTCATAACTGCCCTGCTGCTTGCGGTCGGCCGAAACGGTTATGTTGGATGTCATCTTCAACCAAGGCTGCACCTGGGCATCAGAGTTCTCCTGGAAGGTGAATCGGCGGTACTTGACGCTTCTTACAATACCCGTCTGATCGAGCATACCTCCCGACACATAATAGTGTGCCTTGTCGCTGCCACCCGAATAACTCAACGTGTAGTTCTGCATATATCCGGTACGGAACAACTCGTCTACCCAATCGGTTCCTTTGCCGAGAGCCGACGGATCTGCCCATTCGGGATTGGCGGTGTTGCCCGAATTGTTCATCATTTCGTTGCTCAGCGCTGCATACTGGCTTGCATTGAGCAGGTCGGGAGTACGTGTGGCATTCTGCACGGCAAGATTGGCAGAGAGCGAGAGGTGTCCCTTGCCTTCCTTTCCCTTCTTGGTGGTTATCATTATGACACCGTTGGCACCGCGGCTACCGTATATTGCCGTTGCTGAAGCGTCCTTCAGCACGTCCAGACGCTCTACGTCTGCCATGTTGATGGCATTGATGCCGAGGTCGGTTGGCACTCCGTCTATTACTACAAGAGGGTCGCAGTTGTTGATAGAACCCATACCGCGCACCTTAATAGTAACGTTGTCGCCCGGCTTGCCGGCATCTACAACCTGCAATCCTGCTATCTTACCCTGAATGGCCTGTCCGATGTTTGCTACCGGCGTGTTCTCCATGTCCTTGGCAGCAAGCGAACCGACAGCTCCGGTGAGGTCTTTCTTCTTCATAACGCCATAACCTACAACGACAAGTTCGTTGAGTTTGTGGACATCTTCGGTCAATACGATTTCAAGCGACGACTTGCCACCTACGGCAACACGCTGGTTGTTGTAGCCGATGTACGAAATTTCGAGTACTGCATTGTCGGGAACTGAAATCGAGAATTCTCCGTCAATGTTGGTTACAGTGGCGTTTTTAGTGCCTTTTTGTCCAACGGAGGCTCCAATGATAGTCTCACCATTGGCATCCTTCACTACACCATGTATTGTCTTATTGTTCTGTGCGTATGCGCCTATAGGCAACATTGCAAGAAACGAACAAGCAACAATCTGGCTGATCCATTTTCGATTGGTTTTGTTCATATTATTGAGTTTTTAGCTGTTAAGTTGTTTTAACGGTTGCAAATTTAGAATTTATTTTCATAAGTTGTTCGTTAAAGTACCCAATATGTACACGTCTATGACTCAATAAAATATTAACAATATGATAATCAGATATTTACAAAAGTGCATTCACACTGCCAAGTACATCGTCCGAAAAGCAATGATATTGTCAAAGCAAGGGAATCAATGAAAAATATGGATAGGAATGCGCAAAAAAGGCAATCATCTAATTTGTTATTTCTGCAAAATTTGTAAATTTGCAGAAACCTATAGAAACCACAAACAATCCACTCTATGCAACGTTACATAGCCATTATCATACTCTTTATTGCCACCGCCACCTCCTCAATGGCAGACACCAACGGCGAGCTTATACAGCGTATTGACAGCATTATAGACAATATAACGCAGATATACGGCAAGAAGCAGGCACGCATCGACTTCTACAAGTCGATGGCACACAAAAGCCAAAAGCCCGAAACGCTGCTTTCGGCTTACGACAAGCTGTACGATGAGTATTTCGTTTTTCAATTTGACTCTGCCATGGTGTATGCTGACAAGGCTATAACGCTTGCCGACCGCATCGGTGACAAATTCCATCACGACAAATGCCGCATTGAGAAAGCGTCGCTGCTGGGCGTAGGCGGACTCTATGGCGAAGCCGTTGCGCTGCTTGACGAGATTGATTCGACACACCTCGACAATGAACTACGGTTCGACTATACCATAGCCTACTACTTCATCTACACCTATTGGGCTGACTACTGTCACGACTATTATTATTCGCCACGCTATCACGAGCGTGCCAACAATTACCTTAAGCAGGCTGTAACGATGCTCCGCCCTACCGACTCTTACTACAATTTCTTCTGGGGTGAGTATTTTATATATGTGGAACGCAACGATAAGCGCGCCCTGGAGCACTACTTCAAGACTCTGAGTACAGCCCCCGTAGAGTCGCGATGGTATGCCATGGCATCGTATGCCATTGCCAACAACTACAGCGCCAACAACAATAACAACAAGTATGAGGAGTACATGCTGCGTGCATGCATTAGCGACCTGCTCAACTGTACGCGCGAAAACCTCGCCATGCAAGACCTTGCAATGTATCTGTTCAAGAAGGGCGACGACAACATTCTGCTCGCCGAGCGCTACATCAATTTTGCTATGGACGACGCCAAGAACTACAACAACCGACTGCGTATCATTGAAATATCGCAGAAACTGCCCGTCATCGTGTCGACCTATCGCGAAAAGCTGTCATCGCAGAACAAAATCATGCGCTTCGCATTGTTCGGAGTGTCTATCCTATTCGCGTTCGTTGTAGTGCTGCTATACTTCTACAGCCGGCAAAACCGACTGCTGGCACGCCACCGACACGAGCTATCCGAGAGCAACAACCTGCTGTCGTCGCTCAACGACAAACTTAATACTCTCAACTCACGATTGCTCGACACAAACAGCCGACGCGAACGTCTGGCTAAACTCTACATCGACCTTTGCGCCAAATACATCGACCGTCTGAGCAAGTTTGAGACTCTTGTGAAGCGCAAAATTAAGGTAGGCCAGGTCAACGACTTGCTCAATACGGCATCGTCGTCGCGCCTTTCGGAAGAGGATGCGGCTACGTTCATGAACAGTTTCGACACGGCTTTCCTCGACCTATACCCCTCGTTTGTTGACGAATTCAACGCTCTGCTGCAGACCGACGAGCAGATTGTGCCTCCACACAAGGGACGGCTCACCACCGAACTGCGCATTTACGCTTTGATAAGGTTAGGCGTCAAGGAGAGTTCGGAGATTGCGGCATTGCTCTTCTATACTCCTCGTACCATCTACAACTATCGCTCTACGATAAAAAGCCGTGCCATTAACCGCGAAACTTTCGAGTGCGACGTCGAGCAGCTGTGCCGTGTAATACACTCCTGACAGCAATGTTCGGCACATGCAAATGTCTTACATATTGATGTTCTTCACGACGATGGCTATGGTCTTCATCATCACGTACTGCTCCGAGAGGTACATGAGTCCGCCGTACTGGTTGCCTGTTCCCCACGAGTTCTTGGCTATGTAGTAGCGTTTGCCGTTCTCGTCGTGGGCTATGCCTATGAGCACCATGCAGTGGTCGTCGGTGGTGTGGTGGTTCTCAAACTCTATCTGTCGCTGCTTCTGCGTGTAGGGTCGCTGCTTGGTGAGTTCCGCCACGCCGCGCTTGAAGTCGAAGCCCAATTCGCTTGTGTCGCCTTCCCAGCATACGGGGTGTCCGGTGCGCAGCGAGCGTTCTATGCGCTTCATCATCACGTCGATGGGCACGTTGTAGTATAGCTCGTTGCTGTAGTTGTCGGGCACTTCGAGCACGAACGCTTCGCCGAAGCGGTGGTGGGTGAAGCTCGTTATGGCGAGGTATTCGCCGCGCATGCAGACGCTGTGGGCGAACTCGAGCGGTGTGTATTCGGCTCCGAGCATGTACACCTTCTTGGGCAGCGCTCCTATGCGCTCGTCGAAGAGTCGTTCTGTGCGTTGCTTCATCTGGCTCAGGTTGCGCGACGAGTTGGAGAGCATCTCCAGGCGTTTCGTGAGGGCGTTGTAGTTGATGTCGCGCGCATGGTAGGAGTCGTAGGGCATGATGCCGTATTCGTCGAGCAGGCGCAGCAGCAGCGGCGCCGTTCCGCGCAGCGTCATGCGGTTGAAGCCTTTCGAGAGGAAGTGGAAGCGTGCCTGCTCGTCGAGCTGGTAGCGCGCTATGTAGTCGACGGAGAGGTTCACCGAGTCGCCCATCTGTATGTGTTCGCTCTCGATGGTGGCGAGCATGGCGTACGCCCAGCAGAGCGAGCTGTGGCCCTGGTCCTTGACGGGCGTGTAGCCGAGCAGCACTTCGTTGGTGAAGCGCTTCGCCTTCGAGGTGTCCGAACTGTTTGGGGCGAGGTCGCAGGAGGTGATGGCTGCGAGGGCGAGGAGTAGTGTTATGAGTTTACGCATCTTTTCGAATTGAGAGTTGAAAGTTGAGAGTTCTCGAGTTGAGAATTGAGAGTTATGATATGCTGTGCAAATGTAGGAGGCTACGGCATTCCTGCCGTAGCCATTGCCAACTGAAACTTATTTCACTATAACTATTTCCATTAGCTACGGCAGGAATGCCGTAGCCTCCTACGATATGTCATCGTTACCCGAACGCCGCCCGATTGGATTGCGTCCGCCGTCCGATCAGATTCCGGACGCGACCGGTGGTTACTTCACGCCCTTCATGCCTGAGAGGAACGCTTTTGCGACGCCGAACTTCAGGAACATATCCAGTCTTACCGGCACATGATGCACGTCGTCCGTAACGTAGAAGCGCGTGATCTCCTTCTCCTTATTGCCTTCGTTCTCGATGTACGAGAGTTGCAGGCAGCGGTACTTCACGCCGTTGTCGGCCTTGACGGTGGTCTTGCCCTTGTATTCGAGGATGGCGTTGATGATCTTCGGTCCGTCGGTGATGGGTATGTGTATGCGCTTGCCCTTCTTCCAGCTCTCGGGGTTGAACGAGCGTGCGCGCAGGAAGATGCTCATCATGTCGTAGGCGCACGCCGTGCGGTTGAACTCGTTCCATACGTGCTCGCCGTTGTTCTTCTGTCGGTGCAGCTTCACGTGCTGATGGTTGTTGCTGTACGAGTAGAACGCCTCGTCTACGGTGTAGCGCTTGCCCTCGCGCGCTCCTTTGCGGTAGTAGAGTGGTTCGAGATCGAGCGTGTTGTAGCAGAGCAGCGTGTCGCGCATCACGAACATCTTGTCGAGCGTCTCAGACGTGCGTGTGATGAGCGCCATGCGCAGTGCCGGCTTGCCGTGATAGTTGCTCTTCACTACCGACATCGACGCCGTGCCTGCCTTCACCCATACGAACTGCCAGTTGTAGTAGAGGTTATAAGACAGGAACTCGCCTGGCTTTACTGCCGTGTTGAGGTACTTGCATTGTGCCGTTGTGGTCTGCAGACCTGCCAATAGCAGGGCTACGACGAGGAGGAAGTGTCTGGTCTTCATATTATTTCTATTTTTTTGTAATTCTGTTGGGGCAGATCGGTTGAGAGTTGAAAATTGAGAGTTGAGAGTTATGATATGTCTTGTGGGTGATGGTTTGTTGTTTATTCAGACTCTGTTTTTTATTTTATTTTTATGATTTATATGGTAATCATAACTCTCAACTCTCAATTGTCAACTCTCAATTGTCAGAACGGATACTCGATGCCCATTTTCCGCGCTCTTTCCATGTTGCGCTGCTGTATCTTGCGTTGGCGTTCGCCCTTCTGTTTCTTTATCTTCTCGGGTTTCTGCTGGTCGAGTGGTTTCTCGTTGATGTTCCAGTTGAGCGTTACGTCCCACTTCGCCTTGCACTCTATCTCGTACGGATAGTAGAACACCTCTTCGGGTTGCAGGTTGGCGCTGTAGTCGCCCGTGTCCCACACGCCGTTGTTGTTGCGGTCAACGAACAGGCGGGCGTAGTATTTGCCCGGTCGCACGTAGTAGAACGCTGCCGTTGAGTTGGTTGTGCGCACGCTCTTCACCGCCTTGTCTTCGCTCGTGAGCAGTTCTACGACGAGGTTCTCGCCCTTGAGCTGAGCTATATTGAGCACCAGACTACTGTAGTCGTCCATGGCGCCCACCTTGAAACCCTTCTTCAGCTTTTTCGACGCGAGGCCGTAGATGTCGGTGAAGGCGAGCGAGTCGATTTCGAGACTGTATTCTATGCCCGGACGCCACTCGGCGCGCAGTATGTACTGGCGCTTCGACTTTGCGGTGGCTATGCTGTCGCCCCACATCTTCTGCTTCACTGGGTCGAAGCGCAGCGGCGCTACGTACCAGAGCGTGTCGTGCTTGGCGTAGAGGTGAATCTTAGACGTGTCTGCTGAGGCGAGCGGCGTGTCGAACTCGAAGTGCAGGTTGCGGTCGGGGTCGAGTTTCGAGTCGACTGCCAGCTTGAATTCCAGTTCCTTCGGCGGCATCACGGAGTCGTACTCCTCGCCGCGCTTGCGCTTCTTCTCCTGCTGTTTCTTCCAGCTCTCCAGCTCCTTCTGCGCCTCCTTCAGGCGGCGTTCGTAAGGTTGCTTAGAGAGAATCTGCAGCGTGTCGGTCTGCGGCACGAGGTTGCCCAGCGTGTCGGTCATCTCGTAGGTGAGGGCGAGGCTGAGCGTGTCCTGATTGACGAGCGCCGTGTCGCGCAGCCAGTAGGTTATGGTGTCGCGTCGCACAGACGGCTCTATAAGGAGTCGGTCGGTAGCGTCGAAGTTGAGCGGCTTTATCTCGGGCAGCTTCTTCGAGCCGTAGCTGAAGAACAGCGTGAAGCGGTCGGGCTGCTGGCGTTCCGACTTGAGGAAGAATCGGTCGGTCTGCACGTGTTCGAACGCTCTGAGCACGAGGTCGTCGGGCGTGAAGCGTATGTATCCCGTCTGCTTTATGTCCTTGATATGCAGCGAGTCGAGCCAAAGCGTGTCCTGTCGCAGGGCGTCGCAGAACGCGGGGCGTATGGTGTCGTGCGAGAAAGCCATCTGCTCGCTTTTCTGCGAGAACATATAGTTGCCGTCCTGGTCGTTGAGGGCGTAGATGCGGTAAGCGCCCGGCGCCACGCCCTTTATGACGAAGTGTCCGCGCGAGTCGGCACGCGCCACGCGCAGCATGGGCATCTTCATGAAGCACGAGTCGCCCATCTCGGCGTACAGGCCCACGAGTATGCCCTTCACCGGTTCGAGGTTCTCAGCCGCCACCACGGTGCCAGCCACTTCGAGCGTGTCGATATGGTCGCCCGTAGAGAAACTGTAGGTGTAGTTGCCCATCGGGTTGCCCTCGTTGTTGTCGGAGATGGCGTCAGAGAAGTCGACGGTGTACGTGGTGTTGGGCTTCAGCGAGTCCTTCAGCTCCACGCTGATCTTCTTGCCCGAAGCCTTTATCTCCGCCTGCTCAAGCTGCGGCGGCGACACCACCACCTTCTCCGACGCGTTGTCGAGCTTTATGAACTCGTCGAAGTAGATGTTCACCTTCTTCGCCTGCACGTTAGTGGTGCGGTCGGCAGGTGTCGAGCCTATCACATGCGGCGGCGTCTCGTCGTACCATCCTCCGTCGGGGCGTCCCATGCGGGCGCACGACGAGAGCAGCGCGATTACACCTATTATATATAGTATGTTTCTTAGTTTCAGCATTTGGCTTTTATTTGTTTTATAGCTAACTCTTTTAGATCGGTCGGTGCTGTTCTTGCTTTGTCACCATTTCATGATTATACAATACGTTGGTGCACTTGAGACAAGTGCACCCCCTGAGAACGGCAACACAAATGTCAACACCTCACCATCTCAACCCCATTATCACCATCACACCACCTCACCACCACAACATCTCACCATCACACCGCCATTATCTCCTCAATGGTCTTGCGGTTGTTAGAGAGGCGCGGTATCTTGTGCTGTCCGCCCAGCTTGCCCTTAGAGCGCAGCCAGTCGTCGAACTGACCTTCGCGCGCAACGACAACCTCAAGCGGCTGCAGCGTGATGTCGTGGAAGCGCTTCGCCTCGTAGTCGGAGTTGATAGCCTGCAGCTGTCGGTCGAGGATGTCGGCAAACTCGCTGATGTTCTCAGGCTTCTTCGCAAACTCGATGAGCCACTGGTGGCGGCACTTCGCGTTGGCGTCCATGAACACCGGCGCCGCCGTGTACTCCTTCACCTCTGCGCCAGTCTGCTGGCAGGCATAGGCGAGGCCCTTCTCGGCGTTGTCCTGGATAAGCTCCTCGCCGAAAGCGTTGATGAAATACTTCGTTCTGCCCGTTATGACGAACTTGTACGGGCGCACCGACGTGAACTTCACCGTGTCGCCAATCATGTAGCGCCACAGACCGCACGACGTGCTGATAAGCATGGCGTAGTTCTTGCCCGTCTCCACGCCCTCAAGCGGCACGATGTTCGGGTTCTCAGAGTCGAACTCGTCCATAGGCAGAAACTCGTAGAACACGTCGTAGTCGAGCATCAGCAGCATCGACTTGTCCTCTGGGTCGTTCTGTATGCCGAAGAAGCCCTCCGAGGCGTTGTACGTCTCCATGTAGTGCATGCGGTCGCTCTTTATGATGTGCTCGTACTGCGAGCGGTAGGGCGTGAACGCGATGCCGCCGTGGAAGAACACCTCCAGGTTGGGCCACACCTCGTCGAGGCGCTCCTTGCCCGATAGTTCGAGCACGCGCACCAGCACGCTGAGCATCCATGAGGGCACACCCGAGATGTTAGTCACGTTCTTGTTGAGACATTCGCGCGCAATGCGGTCGCGCTTCACCTCGAAGTCGCTCAGCAGCGCCGTCTGCTTCTTCGGCACACGCACGAGGTTCACGAGCGGGTTGATGTTCTCGATAAGAATGGCGCTGAGGTCGCCCACGAGCGAACCCGCCACGTTGTAGTTGGGCGAGTGAGAACCGCCCAGAATCAATCCCTTGCCGTCGAACATGCGGCTCTTCGGGTTGTTCTGCAGGTAGAGCGCCACCACGTCGGTGCCGCCCTTATAGTGTATGTTCTTCAGTCCTTCAGCCGACACGGGTATGAACTTGCTCTTGTCGTTCGTAGTGCCCGACGACTTGGCGTACCACTTCACCTTTCCCGGCCACAGCACGTCAGCCTCGCCGTGTCGCATACGGTCGATGTCGGCCTTCAGCTCCTCGTAGGTATTCACGGGCACGTTGCGCACGAAGTCGTCGTAGCCCATTGTCGTAGCGAAAAGATGGTTTCTGCCGTACTCGGTGTTGGCGGCAGCGTGCAGGAGGTGCTGCAACACATTATGCTGCAGAGCCTCCGGCTCGTTGAAGTGTTGTTCCAGCTTATGCTGTCGGGGTGCGAATGCGTATCGTGCAATGCCAGTTAAACTCATTATTTTTCCTTTTTATAAAGTTGAGAGTTGAGAATTTAGAGTTGAGAGTTATGATTAGTTGTTTCTTCGTTTTTATTAATATGGTTTGTCTTTTATGTTAAGAGTCGACCATTCAAGGTAATCATAACTCTCAATTCTCAACTCTCAATTCTCAACTATGCCTTTCTGTCTTCTTCTATAAATCTGAGCAGATGTTCCACTGCCTCACTCTCCGGTATGGCTTTCTCCACGCACATCTTCTGCTTGTAGAGCGAAATCTTGCCCGGTCCGGCGCCCACATATCCGTAGTCGGCGTCAGCCATCTCGCCCGGTCCGTTCACGATGCAGCCCATGATGCCTATCTTCAGGCCCTTCATGTGCGCCGTAGCCGCCTTTATCTTTGCGATGGTAGAGCGCAGGTCGTAGAGCGTTCTGCCGCAGCCAGGGCATGAGATGTATTCGGTCTTCGATGTGCGCAGACGAGCCGCCTGCAATATGGCGAACGCTGTGTCGGTAAGGTCGCGCACCGCGATGTCGCCGTTGTTCATCAGCCATACGCCGTCGCAGAGGCCGTCAATCATCAGCGCGCCCATATCGGCTGCCGCCTCAAGCTGCAGGTCTGCCTTCTCGGCGCTGGTGTGACTGTACATCTGAGCGAACACAACGGGGTTGAACAAGCCGTTCGACCACAACTCGTGAGTAAGCGCACGCTGCTCGCCGAGGCGGTTCTGCTGGTTTGACACAGCAACGACCACAACCTCCGGGTGGGCCTTCAGGCAAGCCATATACTCCTCCGACGGAGCGCCGAGCTGCAGCACGAGGAACTTAACATCTGCCTTCACTCCGCCCACGAACGGCGTAGCGTTGTACGGGAAGATAGGGTAGGTGTTCGGCTCGCCGGTGTATGCGTTGAAGTCGACGATGTATTTCTGTCCGTCGCGGCGGTTCTTGGGCAGCTTGGCACCGCAGTAGATATAGTCGGGTGTCATGTCGGGGTTGAACTCAACGCTCTCTGCGTCGTCGTTCTGTCCGAGCGAAGCTATCACCACCGGCACATTCGAGCCGCCGATGTATCCCATAGCGCGAGTGGGGCGGCGCTCAGGACGCACCCAAGAGAAGTCCTTCGCCTCGGTGCCTGGCACGAGAGTGTGTCCGGCACGTTTCGTAATATAGTCGACGAGGTGGCGCGCAACGGGTATCTCCGCCTCCGGCTCCTCGCTCAGACTCACGCGGATAGTGTCGCCGATGCCGTCGGCAAGCAGTGCGCCGATGCCCACCGCACTCTTGATGCGTCCGTCCTCACCTTCGCCAGCCTCGGTGACGCCGAGGTGGAGCGGGTAGTGCATGTCAGCGTTGTCCATCTCGGTGATGAGCAGACGCACCGTGCGCACCATGATGACTGTGTTCGACGCCTTGATGCTTATCACTACGTTGTCGAACTGTTCCTTCTTGCAGATGCGCAGAAACTCCATACAGCTCTCGACGATGCCTTCCGGCGTGTCGCCGTAGCGCGACATGATGCGGTCGGAGAGCGAACCGTGGTTCACGCCGATGCGCACCGCTGTGTGGTGTTCGCGGCAGATGTTGAGGAAGGGCACGAAGCGGTCCTCCAGTTTCTTGAGTTCGTCGGCATACTCTGCGTCGGTATACTCAATCTTCTTGAACACGCGCGCCGGGTCTACGTAGTTACCCGGGTTCACGCGCACCTTCTCTGCGTACAGAGCAGCCACGTCAGCCACGTTGGCGTTGAAGTGAACGTCGGCAACGAGCGGTGTGGTGTAGCCGTCGGCACGCAATTGTGCGTTTATGTTCTGCAGGTTCTCAGCCTCTCTGCGGCCCTGCGTAGTGAGTCGCACGAGTTCGCCGCCTGCCTTTATGATGCGCTCAGCCTGAGCCACGCACGCCTCCGTGTCGTTGGTGTTGGTTGTGGTCATCGACTGCACGCGTATCGGGGCGTCGCCGCCAAGCTGTATGTCACCTACCTGAACGGGTGAGGCTTCACGGCGGCGGTAGTTGAAGAGATCAATCATGATTTTTGATGTTGTTGTGTTGAGGTGTTGAGATGTTGAGAGATGTTGAGGTGTTGAGGTGGTGAGGTGTTGAGATGGTGAGGTGTTGAGGTGTTGAGGTGTTGAGATGTTGAGGTGTTGAGAGATGTTGAGGTGTTGAGGTGGTGAGGTGTTGAGAGATGTCGTGAGATGTTGTTGTGTTGATGTGGTGAGATGTTGAGAGATGTACTATTGTCACCACATCACCACATCACCACATCACCACAACAATATATCACCATCTCACCACCTCACCATCTCAACATTTATATTCATACTTCACCTCAGCGAGCTCCTTGTTCGCCTTTTCTATCTTCTCTCCCAAGCCAGCCTTGTACTGAGCCATCTTTTCTGCGATGCCTTCGTCGCAGAGCGCAATCATCTCGCAAGCGAGGATAGCTGCGTTCATGGCTCCGTTCACGCCTACTGTTGCAACGGGTATTCCCGGGGGCATCTGTATGATAGAGAGCATGGCGTCGAGACCGTCGAGCATACCCTTGATAGGTACGCCGATGACGGGCAGAGTGGTGCTTGCTGCGATGACACCGGGCAGAGCTGCTGCCATGCCTGCTGCGGCAATGATTACCTTAACGCCACGCGCCTTTGCGCCCTTAGCGAAACTTTCTACTGCGTCCGGTGTGCGATGAGCAGAGAGGGCGTTCACTTCAAACGGCACCTGCATGTCGTTCAAGAACTTGCATGCCTTTTCCATAACGGGCAGGTCTGATGTGCTGCCCATGATGATGCTAACTAATGGAGTCATAATATTTTATTTTTTTTATTGTTATAATCCTAGTATTATCACGAAGGCGATGAGCACGCCTACGCCGAAGCCCGCCGTCACTTGCGAAAGGGTGTGCTGTCGGAGTATTATGCGGCTGGTGCCGACGAGCCCTGAGAGCACGAGCGAGAAGCAGAGCCACGTGATGGGGTTGAACATGAAGATGAACGAGAAGGCGAGCAGAGCGCCCACCACGCCACCGATGGCTGCGGTGTGCGTCGATATCTTCCACCACACGTTTATCAGTGCGCACACTATCTGTATCACGAGTGCCGCCATGAGTATGTTGCCCATGAAGTGCGGAATATTATACAGTCGCATTACGTAGAAGCAGGCGTAGTAGCTCACTATCGAGAGCAGATAGGGCACCACGCGGCGCTCCTTGCGGCTGAGCTGTATGAGTGTCCAGCCGTGGTAGTTGCGGTAGAGCTTGATGAGCATTGTGGGCATGAGAATGGTGAAGAAGTAGACCATAGCGAGCACGCTCAGTTTGTACCCCCACGGCATCTGACTGAGATAACTGAACGTGAAGAGTACGATCATCCCTACCAAAGACAGATAGAACGGGGTGAACACCGCGCTCAGGGCGCGGGCTGCGAGGATTATGTTCTTTTCTTTCATAATTAGTTCTTTCTCATTCTTGCCACCGGTATGCCCAGTTGCTCGCGATACTTCGCCACGGTGCGTCGTGCGATGGGGTAGCCGAGCTTCACGAGCGCCTCTCTGAGAGCGTCGTCGCTGAGCGGTTTCGCCTTGTTTTCCTTGTCGACGAGGTCTTTCAGCGCAATCTTTATCTTGCGTGTAGACATCTCCTCACCGTCTTCGTTGGTGTAACCGTCGCTGAAGAAGAAGCGCAGCGGGTAAGTTCCCCAGTTGGTCTGCGCGTACTTCACGTTGCTGACGCGCGATATTGTGCTTATGTCGAGCCCCGTGCGGTCGGCGATGTTCTTCAGAATCATCGGCTTTAGGTCAGCCTCGTCGCCGTCCTGGAAGAACTTGCGTTGCCAGTCGATGATAGCCTGCATGGTGAGCGTGAGCGTTCGGTAGCGCTGCTTTATAGCTTCTATGTATCCCATTGCGCGCTCCACCTTCTGCTTTGCGTAGAGCAGCGCTTCCTTTTCGCGGCGCGACATCTTCTCCTTGTTGTTGCGATAGGTCTCCATGAGTTCGCTGAACGAGGAAGAGACGCGCAGCTCCGGTATGTTTCCGTTGTTTATGTAGAACGACACGTTGCCGTTGTCGTCGGTGTCGATGATGAAGTCGGGCGTAATCTGCTGCACGTTTCTGCCCTCGGTCTCGCCGAGCGAAGCGCCCGGTTTGGGGTTGAGTCGGCGCAGCTCCTCCAGCACGCGCTGTCCGGTATGCTCGTCCACGCCCAGCAGCTGCGGAAGCTTCTCGAAGTGCTTCTTCGCGAAGTCGTTGAAGTGCTTCTTTACGACTGTCGTCATCAGCTGCTTCATTCTGTTGTCGGGTCGGCGTTCTATCTGCAGCAGCAGACACTCCTGCAGCGAGTGCGCACCGATGCCAGCCGGGTCGAAGGTCTGCAGGATTCCGATTATGCGGTCGATGTCCTCAACGTCGCAGTAGACGCCCTGATAGATGGCCAGTTCGTCGCATATCGACTGGCTGTCCTTGCGCAGCAATCCGTCGCTGTCGAGCGACCCGATGATGTATTCCATTATCTTCTGGTCGTTCTCCGAGAGGTCTATCTCGCCCATCTGCTCCTTCAGCTTGTCGTAGAACGAGCGCGTGTCGCCGTATACCATCTCCTCGTAGTCGGCAGAATCGGCTCCGTAGGCTCCGGTGTAAGCCGCCGTAGGCATGTCTTCGTCGGAACCGGTCATACGGTCGAGCGCATTGTTCAGCGCCGACTCGCGTTCCTCCCGCTCTGTGTGAGCGGCGAAGGCGTCCGCCTCGGTGTCCACCTCGTCCATGTCGCCGCCGTTGCTTTCGCCGTTGCCGCCGTCGTTGTCTGAAGAGGAAGCGTATGCGGGGCTTTCCTGACTGTCGTACGGGTTGCCGGCTGTGCTGTCCATCGTGTTCGAGTCGTAGATGTCGTCGTCTGCCTTCACGAGCGCAGGGTTGTCGTCGAGCTCCGCGTTCACGTTCTCTTCAAGCTCCGTGACGGGCATCTCGAGCATGTGCACCTGCAGCATCTGCTGTTGCGTCAGGCGCTGCAACTGCTGCTGCTTCTGTTCCTGGGTTTGTATTAGTTTCATAATATTTCTGGTGGCGTTTAGGCCTTTCCAAGCCTCTTTAAGCCTTTCTAAGCCATTGTTGACTAAGCCTCTTTAAGCCTTTTTAGGCCTTTCTAAGCCAAGGCGTAAAGAGGCTTAGAAAGGCTTAGTTCGGCTTAGGCGCAGCCTTTGAAGTATTCCTTTAGCCTCTCCACAGTAGTGGTCAGCACCTCGGGCGCTTCGTTGCTGTATCTCTGCCAAACCAGCTTCGCCTCGTCGTTGAGGGGAGAGTGGGGCAGCGGTTCGCGTTTCAGAATGGGGTCGAATGTCTGGTATATCTTCAGCACATCTACCACCTCTTCGGGCTTCAAGCCCAACAGACGCGCCATATCCTGCACCTCCGGCGTCTCGCTCACCATAGTGTTCGTCATCAGCTGGAAGTAGAGGCTGAGGATGATGGTGAGCATCACCGGCGTCAGCTTCTGTTCGGCGTCGATAGGCAGATAGTCGTGCTCGAAGGGCAGCGTCATATCCATGCCGCTGTAGAAGGCGTTGCCGAAGCCGAAGCCCGCCATCTGCCTGAGCCGCTTCACGTCGCGTGCCAGTCGGCGTGGGTTTTCGGCGTATGTGTCCCAGAGACGTTGCAGCGAAGGCGTGGCGTGCTCTTCGAGTGCCACCATCTGCTCCTGCAGCGTCTTCGGCGGAATATGCAGCTCGAGCGCCAGATCGACCACGGGGCGCGAGTATTCCGACTTAACGCCTGCCGGACTCTTCTGGTAGAGCTGCACGATAAGCAGCCAGTAGTCGTCTGTCCAAAGAGGATGAATTGCCATATATTATATTAATAATGTATTGTTTAATGCTTGCAAAGTTACAGAAAGTCTTGCATATAAGGGCACGCCCGCCATACTTTTTTTGTGTAGGAGTAAAGAGTTGTTAAGGTGTTTCATGGTGCTCTGAGCGCTTTTCGGGGGCTGTTTTCAGTAAAATCGCAGTTTTTCTTGCAATTTTACAGTATAAAAAGTCAGTTTGGTTGAATTTTTTAAAAATTTATTGCAAAACATTATTGAATTGCAATTTATTTTGTACTTTTGCGGTTAGTAATTTTAAAACTTATAGACTATGAAGAAAACTTTACTCTCATTGGCAGCAATGTTGCTGCTCGCAGGTGGTGCTTCGGCACAGACAGCAAAGTCAGCTACAGTTTATACTGACAAGGTAGACGCAACTCCGGTTAGCGTTGTAAAGAAGGCAAAGGCTCCTATGATGAAGGAGGAAGAATCTAAGTATGCGCTTCTTGGCTTCACTGGTTCTGATAATCCGTCACAGAATAATGGCTTCCCGGCATGGGAGTCTGCTTTGATGGTAATGTCAGAGTTGGATAATGGCGTAGATTACGATTTCTCTGAACTCGCAGGCTACAAGATTGTAGGTCTCAACTTCGCTGTAACAGCTAACTTGGGTGAGCAGGCAGGTGCGTTTGCATTTGTATATCAGGATGAAAATGATCAGGGTACACAGCTCGATTCTCCTTATCTTGTTGAGGACGAGAACTATAAGCTCAGCACTGTAGAGAACCAGCAGCTTACTTTGCAGTGGAACGGTGTAGCTTTTGCTGAACCGTATGAGATCACAGGCGAAGAGTTAGCTTTCCAGTACGGTTTGGTATACGAGCAGGTGAAGGGTGAAGGCAAAACTCAGGAAGAGTTCCCGTTCCTCACTGGCGTGAGCACAGATAGCGGCGTTGAGGGCATGTTCCTCGCTTATGGTAAGCCTTCTTCTAAGTATCAGGAGGGTCTGTACACGCTTAACAATCCTGACGATAACTCAGAGAAGCGTTGCCTTTGCATGCAGCTCATCCTCGAGACCCCGGGCGGCTCAACAGTTATCCTTGGTCTGAACGGTTCTGACAAGCCGGTTGCTATGCAGTACTTCTCACTCGACGGCAAGAAGCTCTCTGCTCCTCAGAAGGGCATCAACGTTGTTAAGATGAGCGACGGCACATCTAAGAAGGTGCTTGTTAAGTAAATATCGGAAAAACATATATAAAATGGAAATCCCAACAGAGGGCAGCCTCTGTTGGGATTTTTTTTGTAATCGTGGAGAGTGTGTCAAAACTAAAATATTTGGCAAATTGAATAGCAAACGGTTCAAATCGTAGGAGGAGGGTGTGTCAAAACTCGCTATGGTTGTATTTATTTGAGGTATTCGGCGAGCTTCGCAACGGCGCGTGCTCGGTGCGAGATGCCGTTCTTGATGTCCATGCCGAGCTGTGCGAACGACTCCTCGTAGCCTTCGGGCACGAAGATAGGGTCGTAGCCGAAGCCCTCTGTGCCCTGCTTCTCGCGCGATATGGTGCCGCGCACGATGCCCTCGAAGAGCGTGTAGTCGGCAACGTCGCTGCGGCGTGCGAGAGCTATCACGGTGCGGAACTGCGCACGGCGGTCGTTGCTGTCGCCCAAGCGTGCGAGCAGCTTCTGCATGTTGGCTTCAGAGTTGTGGTCGGTGCCCTCGGCGTAGCGTGCCGAGTGGACGCCCGGTTCGCCTCCAAGCTCGGGCACTTCGAGGCCCGTGTCGTCGGCGAAGCAGTCGTAGCCGTAGTTGTCTACTACGTAGCGCGCCTTCTGAATGGCGTTGCCCTCAAGCGTGTTGGCTGTTTCGGGTATGTCTGCGTGGCAGTTGATGTCTTCGAGCGAGAGCACGTCGAAGCGGTCGCCGAGTATGGCGCGTATCTCCGAGAGCTTGTGCTTGTTGTTTGTGGCGAAGACGATAGCCCCACCCCGTCCCTCCCCGTCGGGGAGGGTGTATGATTGCTGTGGATTGTTCATTGTTGTTTTTTTTAATAAGCCTTCCTAAGCCTCTTTAGGCCTTTCTAAGCCTTTGCTGACTAAGCCTTCCTTAGCCCTCCCCGACGGGGAGGGTTGGGAGGGGCTCTTTACCTTAACCTTTATCTGGTCGAATCCCTCGCCGTAGACACCGATGACGCTGCTCTGCGACACGAAGGCGCGCGGGTCTATCATCTTGATGAGGCGGAAAATGAGCACCGACTCGCTCTTCTTGGCGAGCAGACATATCACCTTCATCTCCTTACCCGTATACCATCCGTGACCGTCGAGGATAGTGAGCGTGTGGTCGGTCTTCTTGGTGATGGCGCTTGCTATCTCCTGATACTTGTGCGAGAAAATCATGAACTGCACCGATTGCCGTTGCACGCTCATCACGTAGTCGAGCATGGTACACTCGATGACCATCGTACACAGACCGAACACCACCATCTGACAGCGCTGCGGGAACGGACCGAAAGAGTCGATGGCGAGACAGCTGCCGATGATGACGAGGTCGACCATGATGAGACCCTTGCCGAGCGACACATTATAGTGTTTGTTCACTACGGCAGCGATGATGTCTGTTCCACCCGTGCTGCCGTTGTTCAGGAACACTATTGCCAGTGACGTGCCCGTGAGCATACATCCGATGATGAGCGACATGAAGTCGTTACCCTCGCCCATGAGTTTGTAGAAGGTGCCGTCGGGCATCTCCACAATCTTCTGCGCCAGGTCGAGCATCACGGTTATGGCTATCGTGGCATAGATGGTTTTGGCAAGGAACTTTATTCCAAGCTCCTTCAGAGCCGCCACGATGAGCACGGCGTTGATGATGAAAAATGTCCATTGAACTGGAAATTTAGTGGCATAGAACACGATGGCTCCGATACCGGCGATGCCTCCGGTTACAATTTCGTAGGGCAACAGGAAAACTGTGAAACCGAAGGTGTAAAGCAGTAAGCCGAGAGTAATGCTGAAATAGTCTTTCGCTTCTTGCCAGATAATTTTGCGGTCGATGGTCATAGGATTTATATTTGTTACTTTATAACGACATTCACGATCTTCTTAGGTACGACAATCACCTTAACGACTGTCTTTCCGTCGAGATACTTCTTGCTCTGCTCGTCGGCGAGCACTGCAGCCTGAATCTCGTCGTTGGTAGCGTCGGCAGCAAACTTCTTCTGGAAGCGTGCCTTGCCGTTGAACGACACGGTGAGCTGCACCTCGCTCTCTACGAGATACTGCGGGTTGAACACGGGCCACTGAGCGTCGCATACGGTAGTGGTGTTGCCTAAGGCGTGCCACAGCTCCTCTGCGATGTGCGGAGCGAACGGCGCGATGAGCACCACGAGCTGCTCGAGCACCTGCTTTGAGCGGCACTTCTGCTGTGCCAGCTCGCCCACGGCAATCATGAACGCCGAGATAGAGGTGTTGTAAGAGAAGTGTTCGATATCCTCAGTCACCTTCTTTATGAGCTTGTGCAGGCTCTTGAGGTTGTCGGCTGTAGGCTCAGCGTCTGCGGGCAGGAACTCGTCGGTGCGGTTCTCGTAGAACAGCGCCCAGAACTTCTTGAGGAAGCGGAAGCAGCCGTCGATGCCGTTGGTGTCCCAAGGCTTGCTTGCCTCCACCGGACCGAGGAACATCTCGTACAGACGCAGTGTGTCGGCGCCGTACTTCTCCACGATCATGTCGGGGTTGACAACGTTGAACATCGACTTAGACATCTTCTCTACAGCCCAGCCGCAGATGTACTTGCCGTCCTCGAGCACGAACTCGGCGTTGGCATACTCCGGTCGCCATGCCTTGAACGCCTCGATGTCGAGCACGTCGGCGCTCACGATGTTCACGTCTACGTGTATCGGTGTGACGTCGTAGTCTTTGCGCAGGTTGTACGATACGAAGACGGGGGTGTTAGAGGGGGCTGTGCGGTTTACGCGGTATACGAAGTTGGAGCGACCCTGAATCATGCCCTGGTTGACGAGCTTCTGGAACGGCTCTTCCTTGCACGACACGCCGAGGTCGAAGAGGAACTTGTTCCAGAAGCGCGAGTAGATGAGGTGGCCCGTAGCGTGCTCGCAGCCTCCTACGTAGAGGTCTACGTTCTGCCAGTAGTTGTCGGCGTCCTTGCCCACGAGGCATGTGTCGTTGTGCGGATCCATATAGCGCAGGTAGTAAGCCGATGATCCGGCGAAGCCCGGCATGGTGTTCAGCTCGAGCGGGAAGACGGTCTTGTTGTCCACGAGCGCCTTGTCTACCACCTGGCGCTTCTCCACGTCCCACGCCCACATCTTGGCGCGTCCCAACGGCGGTTCGCCGGTCTCCGTAGGCTTGTATGTCTCAATCTCGGGCAGCAGCAGCGGCAGGCAGTCCTCCGGCACCATCTGCGGCATACCGTCCTTGTAGTAAACAGGGAACGGCTCGCCCCAGTAGCGCTGACGCGAGAAGATAGCGTCGCGCAGACGATAGTTGACCTTCACGCGGCCCATGCCCTTCTCCGTCACGAACTGCTTTGTCTTTGCGATAGCCTCCTTAACACTAAGCCCATTAAGTGAAAAACCGTCCAATGTCTCCTTGCCAGCGGCAGGCGAGTTGCAGACGATGCCCTCCTTGGCGTCGAAGCTCTCCTCCGACACGTCGGCGCCCTCGATGAGCGGCGTGATAGGCAGGTTGAAGTGCTTGGCGAAGGCATAGTCGCGCGAGTCGTGCGCCGGAACAGCCATGATGGCTCCCGTGCCGTAGCCTGCAAGCACGTATTCTGAGATCCAGATAGGAATGTTCTCGCCGGTGAACGGGTTCACGGCATACGATCCGCTGAACACGCCCGTCACGTTGTGGTTAGCCATGCGGTCGAGCTCCGTGCGCTTCTTCACGTACGCTAAGTACTCGTCTACCTCAGCCTTATGCTCTGCGGTGGTGAGCTGCGCCACGAGTTCGCTCTCCGGCGCCAGCACCATGAACGTTACGCCGAAGATAGTGTCGGCGCGAGTGGTGAAGATAGTGAAGTCGAAGTCCTGACCAGCCACCTTGAACTGCATCTCCGTACCCTCACTTCTGCCTATCCAGTTCTTCTGTGTCTCCTTGATAGAGTCGCTCCAGTCGACAGTCTCCAGACCGTCGAGCAGGCGCTGCGAGTAAGCCGATGTGCGCAGACACCACTGCTGCATCTTCTTCTGCACGACGGGGAAGCCGCCGCGCTCGCTCACGCCGTTCACCACCTCGTCGTTGGCAAGCACCGTGCCCAGACCGGCGCACCAGTTCACCATCGTCTCGCCGAGGTAAGCGATGCGGTAGTTCATGAGCGTCTTCTGCTTCTCCACGTCGCTCATGGCGCGCCACTCTTCTGCTGTGAACTCCAGATGCTCGCTCTCGGCGACATCCAGACCCTCGGTGCCCTTCTCGTTGAAGTGCTCTACGAGCTTCTCAATCGGCTGCGCCTTCTGGCACGAGTTGCAGAAGAACGAGCCGAACATCTTCTCGAACGCCCACTGAGTCCAGTGGTAGTATTTCGGGTCGCAGGTGCGAATCTCGCGGTCCCAGTCGAACGAGAAGCCGATGTTGTCGAGCTGCTGACGATAGCGTGCGATGTTAGCCACGGTAGTCACCTCAGGGTGCTGACCGGTCTGTATAGCATACTGCTCAGCTGGCAGTCCGTATGCGTCGTAGCCCATAGGGTTGAGCACGTTGAAGCCCTTCAAGCGCTTGTAGCGTGCGTAGATGTCCGATGCGATATAGCCAAGCGGATGGCCTACGTGCAGACCGGCTCCCGACGGGTAGGGGAACATGTTGAGTACGTAGAACTTCTCCTTTGCAGGGTCCTCAGTGGTGTGGTAAGTCTTGTCCTTCACCCACTGGCTCTGCCATCTCTTTTCTATTTCTCTGAAGTTGTATTCCATTGATTTTATACTGTTTTTATGCAAAGTTACGTCTTTTTCTTTATAAATAGGTGTGTTTGCATGTAAAAAAATATTGCGCGGTGGCGATATGGCGTTCAGCTTGTCTGATATTTGCAGTAAAAACCTCACGAAAAGTCATCGTCACCCGTACGGAATCCGATCGGGCGGCGAACGGAATCCGATTGGACGGCGAACGGAATCTGATCGGACAGCGAACGGAATCTGATTGGACGGCGTACGCGAGCGGTGGGAAAAGCTTAAAAAAAATCCGCAACACCTGCTGTGCAGGCATTGCGGATAAAGGATTATTTTATTGTGCTTCTATTATTAACATGCTACTACAAAAGGATGTTACTTGATGTCGTCGTAGGCATTCACTGCCTGCTCGAAACGCTCGTTGATCTGCTCGAACGAGTAGAGGCCGTCGGCGTTCTTCTGGAGACCCTTGAACGAGAGCGGGAAGACCTGCGGAGCATGGTCGAGGTCGAGCGGCGCGTTATGCTGCAGCTGGTCGGTGCTCTGGTATACGAGGTTAACGCCTACGTACTCCTTGCCCGTAGCCTTCTCGATCCACTTCTCGTAGACCACCTTGCTGCCTATCGGCGTCACCTTCTCGATAGAGTTGGGCAGGCTGTAGCGCTCAACACCGAGAGCCGCGTTGACGGACGCGATGTTAGAGTCGTGACCGCAGAGGAACGTGAACTTGCGGTTCTTCGAGTTAAGCTCGTCCTTCATGTACATCAGCAGTGGGTGAGCCACGTTTGCAGCCACGATAGGCGCTGTGAAGAGCACGTCGCCGTACACATCCTTCACCTTGGCTATAGAGGTCCAGTCGTCGCGTGTGAGTTTTTCGCCGAACGCCGCCTTGTCGGCATCAGGCTCCTCGTAATACTGCAGGATGAAAGCGTCGGAAGCCGAGTTGAAGTTCTTCATCGTGCCCTTCATGCCAGGCTCCTTGCCCTTTACGAGCGTAATCTGCGTGTCGTCGTACTTCACGTCGCCCAGCTCCTTGTAAGCCTCGCTCTGGGGATAGTCGAGTGTGCGCGATATGTTGCGGTAGCTCTCCTTCAGGCTCTTAGCCAAACCGACGAGACCAGCCTTTCCGCCAAGCGCGTTAATCTGCTCCATAGCCTTTGCCTTGAACGCGTCGCTCACCTTTGTGAGTACGGGGTTGAACACGGGGTCCATCGTAGAAGGCGTGTAGCGGTGGTTCACCTTCAGACCGCCTACCGGCATGAACGCCGTAGAGAAATAGGCAGCGGTAGCGATGCAGCGCTGCATGGAGTTGGCGTAGACGTTCACCTCGTCGACAGAAGGAACCTGATTCTCCTTGAACAGACCCTCGCTGACGGTCCACTTTCTGAAGAACTGGCCCATCTCGGTCTCAAGAACGCCGCCCTTCAGCGTCAGTTCGCTGGCAGCCGAACTCCAGTTGGTCCACTGGTGGGTAGTCATCTTGCTCAACGCAGATCCGTTGGTAGACAGCGGGCTGCGTATGTTGTGGCGCGAAAGCACAACCACCTCCTTCAACTGATACTTATCGTGGAACGCAGCCGAACGCTGCACCTGAGCAAAGACTGCTGCAGGAAGGATAGCTGCAAGCAGAATATAAATAGCTATAAACTTTTTCATATCTCACGGGATGCTTTTATTGAACATGTTTTTTTTAGAACTTGAACTGGAGACGTGTCTCAATAACGCGGAAAGTGTTCTTGTTGAAGCCAGAGTAGTCGCTCTCGCCGGCACGTACGATATGACCGCTCACACGCCAGATCATATACTTGTTGATGTAGTAGTTCATGGTAAGAGCCCAGTCGCTGAGCTTGCCACCATGGAAACCAGCCTTCGCATCGTTCATGTCGGTGTAGTTGTAAGCCGCAACAAGCTCCCACGACTTCGGGGCAGGAGTGGCGATGCCGGCATCGTTCTTCACATACTCGTACTCGTTGTTGAGAAGGAAGCGCAGGTTGCCGTAAGCACCCCATGCATTGTAGCTCTTGGCGTCGCCCTTACGGTCTACGTTCATGAAGATGTACTGACCCTCAATGCCTACATGACCCTTGGCTGCCATAAGCTCGCCAGAGAACTTGAAGTCGTTCTTCGCATCGGTAATCTTAGCACCGATGGCGTTGATGCCCGCTACGCGTACCGGATAAGGTGCCTTGAACTCCATGTTAGAACGGTTTTCGGCTGCAAGCTCATAGTTCAAGCCGATACCTACGTGGAAGAGGTTGCCCTTCTCGATGAGCGGATGGTAGACCAAACGGGTGAGGAAGCCCGTACCCTGATAGCCCGTTTGGTTGGTCTGCTTCTTGAACGACTGGGCGTCGGTATATACAGAACCCGTACCCATGAACTTGTCGTCGCTATGCTCGTACATCAAACCGACAAGACGACCGCCCACACCGAACGCAGAGTGGGTCTCAGGCTCCTCCATAGAGACCTTGAAGCTCGAAGACGTAGCGCTCTGGTAGCCGAACTGATGAACGAAGTAGCCGCCACGCAAGAAGTTCTGCTTGTTGAAGTTGTACTGGATGAAGATATCCTTCGGAGATACCGAACCGCGGGCATAGCCGATATCGGCCTTGCCTTCCCACTTGCCGTACGAAACCTTCATGCCGATACGTATGTCGGGAACGTTCACACCGTCTACACACTGCTCGTCTACAGCCTTGTTGGAGCTGTTCAGAAATGCAGCATCCATAAGGATACGGCCTGAAGGCTTGACGACGAGCTTATTCTCCTGCGCATTTGCAGCTGCCGCAAAACCCATGACGAGGGCTGCAGCCATTATATATTTTTTCATATTCGTTTTTTTAGGAATCTAATAATCAGGCAAAATGGTTTGCCAGCCGTTCTTTTACTTCTTGTCCCACGGAGTTGCTACGAACTCGCTCTTTTTTACTTTGCCCTCCTTCACGAGCTTTGCAAACTCCTTCTTGGCAGCCTCAAGACACTTCTGGAACTCCTTGTTGGCATGCAGACGAGCTACGACAGCCGAAGCCACAACGCGTGCGGCGTCAACGTCGCTCTGCCAGTGATAGCCACAGATGACGCGGCTCTGACCCATCTCGAAACCACGCTTCAGAATCTCGTTCTGACGGTCGGGGTTGATCTCTGCGAGCACCAGCGCCTCAGCCCAGCCTATCGTGGTGTGGCCAGACGGATACGAACCGTTTGTAGACAGCTCGCCCTCCTGCTTAGAGTTGCAGGTAGGCACGTTGTAGTATTTGAACGGGCGTATGCGGTTATAGTGTTTCTTTGCGCTGCGTGTGGCCAGGTCGCCGGCATCCTCGCGCATCTTGTATACGAGCTTGTAGATAGCCGGAGTCTCCTCCTTGGTGATGCGTGTGCCGAAGGCGTCGGAGAAGTTCATAGCCACATCCTCTACGTTGGCGTCGGCAGCAGCCTGGTCGCCACGCGGAGTGTTGCGCTGCTTCAGACCCCAATAGTAGCGGGCCTCGTCGTTAAACCACTGAAGACTGCCAATCTCTGGTGGAGGAGGAAGAAGATCGAGCGAACTTGCCTGCTCTCCGTCCTTAAGGAAGAACAAGTCGGGATTTGTTCTGACGTCTTTGATGTTAGTCTGCGCAAAGGCAGAAAAGCAGAACACTGCAAGAGCAGCCACTAAGAATTTTCTTTTCATCATAATGTTTTATGTTATTAAGTTTTTTAGAATAATTGTCGCTTTCAATAGATCGCTTGCTTGAATAGGTCGCTTGCGAATTTTGATGCTGCAAAGTTATAGATGAAAAGCAAAAAAAAAAGTTGCATTCGATGATTACAACGTTTCATCGAAATGCAACTTTTTACAAATGTCTGTCTGTAAGACGTTTAGAAGAATGTGGTGTTTGCGAAGTTATTCTATCAGTTTTAATATGTATGACGCTAAGGAAGCCGGATGGCGCTCTACGTACTGCCTTATTTCGTCTTCCGAAGGCTTAATCTTGTTCTTCAGCAGTCGACTGATAACCGGATTAAGGTTGCCAACAACGCGAAGCATGCCCGGAACAGTGGTGCGCTTCACCTTAGCGTCGGCGATGAGAAGCATGAGCACCTTTGCCTGCTGGTTGTCGAAGCCGTTGAACTTAAGGATGCTGTTCACAAGACGCGGGTCGGTGTCGCTCATGCAAGCATAGATGTCGGCAATGAGCAGGCTGATGTTGTGAGTAGCCTCGTCGGAACGCGTCGCTATCTCGCACTCAAGACGCTTCTCGTCTACCTGCACTACCCGTTCCTCGTTCTCGCTGATAGCCGTGCGACGTATGAAGGTGTATCTATCCATCTCTTTCTGCAGTCGGCGGCGTAGCACGACCTGCTCAATGCGGCGGTCGGTATGCTTGAGCTGGCGCAGCAACGTCAGACGGTCTTGCTGCTGCATGTCGGAGGTGACGCTGTCGAGCTGCATCCTTACAGCCTCCACGACATGGTCGTTGGCGTCGAGCGCGTCGAGCCGTTTCGAGCGCGAAGCGAAATAGGCACGGAGCGTCTGGAGCGCATCGTCGAGGAATAGGCGGTTGTATCTGCGGCGTATCTCCTGTAACTTGCCGTCAAGACTCTCCATAGGATCGGTAGTGAGAAGCTGCTTGTATTCGTCAATCTCTGTAAGAATGCCGTCCGACAGACCTTTTATAATAATGACATCGCGAAGCTGGAACATATAGCCGCTAAGCTCCTTCTGCACCTTCTCATAGGCGGAGAGCCACTGCTCGTTGGCGAGAGCCTGGCTGCGGAGCTCTTCAATATCGCCGTTGCTTAGGGCACGTTGGCTGTTGTCGGCGAGAAGTTTGCTGTCCGCAATCTCGAGCGAAGCCAGACGTTCGCGCTGCTGGTCTATCTTCTTGAGGAGCATGAACACATTGCTTCTGTTCATGCGCATGAGAGTGTCGGAGATGGCGGCAATCTTCTCGTTGTTGGCTTTCCAGCTATGGTGCTTGCCCAACCCAATCTCGGCTATATCCTTGTATAAAGCAAGAATCGTGCTCTTGTAGTCGTCGGAGAACAAATTGCTTACCGACTCGATGCCGGCAAGTCGCTTCTTCAGTTCCTCCTTGCGCACCATGATAGTGCGTGTGGCAAGATAACGGTAGAAGCGGTAGCCGACAAAAATGGCAGACACGATGAGCAGCAGGCACACGATGGTGACGACCATTATTCTGCGGGTGACGGAGCTGTTCGTAATCTTCACCCATTGGGCTTGGTTTTCCTTGCCCGCCGTGAACGTAAGCACGCCCAGCTCGCAACCTAAATATACCTTGTCGTCTTTCACCACCGATGCCTTACGCTCAAAACTGATGTCTTGATAGTAGTAGCCGGCAAGAACGAGGCTGTCGGCTTTCTTCACATACTTACGGATGCCGAACTCGGGCAAGGTGTATACGACGCTGTCGCCGATAGCGAACATGTCGCTCTCAGCCTTGGCGTCAATAGCTTTGTCGCCGTCCTTTATCAGCAGTGAGTTGCCGGCAAGCACAATCATCTGCGGCGGAAACTCCTTGGTGATAGCCATGCTACGTATGTTCTCCATGCCGCTGGTTCCGGCAATCGGCTTGTATCTGCTGTTGCTACCGTAGAATATGCCGTGGTTGAGCGTGGTGAGATAGAGGTTGTTGTCTTTAGACTGCTGGTAGAACTTGGTGATGTACTTGTCGTTGAACGATGGTATGGTGTCAATATGCTTGCTTTCGGGCTCAATCTCTATAAGTCCGTCCTGTATGCCGAGATACAACTTCGGCTTGTTGTCTACGGTCATAAGTCCCATGGAAGTGATTTTCGACTGCGAGTCGTAAACCATTTGGCTGTGTGAAAGCAGAATATTGCGAATGAAGTAGGAAGTAAGGCTGACCTGCTTCAAGTCGTGGTTGCTGGTAACATAATACAAACATCCGTTGTAGATACGCGAGTCGACAATAGGCGCCTCGCGGATAAAGTCGAAAATCTTGTAGGCTTTATCCGAACCGTTGGGCTGAAGGAATATCTCGTTATGCGCGTTTATATAATAAATGTCGCCATTCTCGTCGGTTGCAGCAGACATGATGGCAGCATTGTCATTGAATACGCTTTGGTGTACCGGAACCTTCCAAACGGCGTTTTCGGTAGCTATGCATACATGGTCGTTCTTCTTAGCCGAAACGATAACGTTGTTGCACGACATCGGAATGTTGCGGCGGAGAGAAATAGTGTAGAACTTTTCCAAATCGCGCGTTAGAACAGCCGTGCTGTTATCAAGAAAACAGTAGGCTCCGCCAACATAATAAAAAAGATTGGCATGAAACTTAAGATCTACCTCGCGCTTCAGCGAACCGTCCTTATGCTCGATGTAAAACTTGTTGCCAGCAAGGATATTGGTCTCGCCGTCAATCACGCTGACGAAGTTGATGCGTTCGCCCTTATGAGAGACACGGGTCTTCATGGATGCGACGTCTATATGCAGCAGACCGTTCTGTGTAGCCACAAGAACCTGATTGGCGGCAGAACGGCAGATGGTCTTGGTAACAAATGGGTCGCCGGAGTGATAATTGCCGCCATTCGGATAGATAGGCTTCAAAGCCGAATCGGCACTTCTAAGATTTAGCGTGTACACACCCTGACTGGTGGCAGCAAGAAGCAGCCCGTCTTCTTCCATAATGTCGTAAACGGAATAATGCTGACCCTTCTTAGGAATGGTATATTCGGCAAGGCATCTGGTGCTATTGCCGGCTATCTCCCATTTGGAAAGACCGGCATTGCGTATTGCTATCCAACAGATACGCTTATCGCCGTCGCACTGCTGGGTGTATACTTTGTAGATTCGGTTGCTACCCACCTGGTACTGGCGTCTATCGCTGTTGTTCGAGAAGATAATCTCTCCAAACTCGGTGCCTACCCACACGACAGAATCTCCCTCGGCAGATATTGATGAAAGACAATTGTTAAGATAATATTCTGATTCGTTCAGGGATGGTTCTTTCTTCTCATTGCACGACACCAGGAGCGAGGCGGTCAGAATTGTGAGAATGAAAGAGAATAGATTTCTCATAGTTTTTATACTTGCATAGTGTGGTGCTTGAGCATGGACTGTGTCTGTACGGTAATCTGTATATTGCCGTACAGGCACAGTCCATGCTCCATATTCTATATTTAATATTAATGTAGTATGTTTCTGCAAAAACACCTTTATAGATGCTATAACTTTCTGTTTGCTTCGAGCGCTCTTAGCCAGTTGCCGCCCCATATCTTCGCCATATCTTCTTCCGAATAGCGGCGGCGCAGCAGCTCTTTTGTGAAGTTTATCAGTTCGGAGGCGTCGGCAAGTCCGGGCACGCCACCATCGCCGTCGAAGTCGGTGCCAAGTCCCACATGGTCGATGCCCATTACGTTGATGGCATGTTCGAGGTGGAGCATTGCGTCGTTGATGCAAGCTTTGCCGTCGGTGCGCAGGAATCCGTTGTAGAGTGTTATCTGGCATACTCCGTCTTTTGCGGCGAGGGCTCGCATTTGGTCGTCGGTGAGGTTGCGCGGCACGTCGCACAACGCCTTGCTGTTGCTGTGCGAGCATACTATTGGCTTCGCCGATATCTCCAGCGCATCGTAGAACGACTTCTCGCCGGCATGACTCATGTCCACCATCACTCCCAAGCGGTTCATCTCGCGTATCACCTCAGCGCCGAACGTCGATACGCCGCCGTGAGTATTGAGACTGCGGCGCGCCGAGTCGCATATCTGATTGTCGCCATTGTGACAAAGAGTGATGTATACTATGCCGCGGTCGGCAAAGTGCTTCACGTTCCGCAAGTCGTTCTCTATCGCAAGACCGTTCTCTATACCTATCATCAGCGATTTTACTCCATTGCGCTTGTTGTGCAGCAAGTCCTCACGGCTTCGCGCCAAGGCGATGTATCGCGAGTCGCTGAGTACAATCTCGTCAATCTTGTCGAAGATAAGGTCGGCGTAAGCTTTCGGTGTGTCGACGGGGAATGGTGCTACGTCGGCGAAAGTTTCCTCCGGCTTAGGCTGTGGCAGATATGCCACCATCGTCATCGTGTCCGTCCTGCCCTCGTTCATTTTGTGCAGGTCGTAGAGCACTTTTGGGTCGCGATGGTCGAAGCACACGCCTTGCGGGAAGAACATCGGCGTGTCGCAGTGTGAATCAATCGTGAGATTGCGCTGGTGGAACAGTTTTGCGCGTCGCAGCACATCGCCCTCCTCCACAAGCCACTTGAAGAGCGGCAGTCCGTCATCACCGAGCCACTCTGGATGCCATTGCACTCCGAGCACAGCCTTATGTTCGTTACTCTCTATTGCCTCAACCACGCCGTCGAGCGCCCGCGCAGTTATCTTGAAGCGTTCGCCCGGCGCAGCCACAGCCTGATGGTGGAACGAGTTGACGAATAATTTCTCCTTATTATATATATTATAGAGCACGCTGCCTTTCTCTATTTCCACGGTGTGCGTCGGTTCCGAACGGTCGGCATCCTGCGAGTGTCGGTAGTTTGTCGGATCGTGCGAGATGTCCTGGTGTACCCGTCCTCCGAGCGCCATAGCAATTGTCTGCACGCCGCGGCAGATGCCCAGCATCGGAATCTGCCGGTCGAACGCCAGTCGGGTTATGAGCAGTTCGGGCAGGTCGCGCACGTTGTTGATGTTATGCAGCGCAGGCGAAGGCTCCTCATCAGCCCACAGCGGATTGAAGTCGCCGCCGCCTGTGAGCAGCAGAGCGTCGATAGTTTCGAGCGTATCGAGCAGTACGTTGCGGTCTGCCACTGGCGGAATGAGCACGGGCGTGCCTCCTGCCTTTATAATCTGACGGTAGTAGCGGTCGCGCACTGTAGCGTCGACGCCCTCGTAGTTTGTTGTTATGCCTATAATGGGTCGCTGGCTTGTCTTCGGCTTGTTGTCGTAGAAGTCGGCGAGATGCTTGTTCAGGTTAAATGATTCCATACTTATAAAAATATTCCCACAGAGTTCACAGAACACATAGAATCTCCGACGTTCAGCTCCTTTGCAGAAGCGGTGTCTGTTCTGTGTGTCATGTAATCTCTGTGGGAGACGTTTGTTTATTCAGTACGCAATGCGGCGCTTAGTCTTCATTCTTGTCCTCAAGGTGTACCGGGATCTCGCGCTTGATGCTCTGGTCGAGCGATATGAGTGTCTCTGTAGACACCACGCCCGGAATCATCTGCATCTTGTTGTTGAGCAGGTCCATGAGCTGTTCGTTGTCGCAAGCATACACCTTAAGCAGCATTGTGTACGGACCGGTTGTGTAGTGGCACTCCACGATTTCGGGTATGTCTACCAACTGCTTCACCACGTCCTTGTACATGCTACCGCGCTCGAGGTTCAAGCCTACGTATGTGCATGTGCTGTAGCCTACGCTCTTCGGGTTCACCTCAAAGCCGCTACCAACGATTACGCCACCCTGAATGAGATGCTGAACGCGCTGGTGGATTGCGGCGCGTGATACGCCACACTCAGCAGCTACATCCTTGAATGGGATGCGTGCGTTCTTAGAGAGAATACTAAGTATCTTTCTGTCTAGATTGTCAATTTTGTCCATTTTCTATAATGAAATTTTGTCTATGATTACAATTTGTCAGCAAAATTATACATTTTACTTGAGACAATCAACAAATAAACCTTTCTTTTTTAGTTTTTTAGAACAAAACGACACGAAAGACTCTCATTTTTTTATTTTCCCCTTCAAAACTACTGCGATATGATATGCAGGTCTCTCTGCGGGAACGGTATCTCGATGTTGTGCTCGTTGAGCGTGTTGTATATCGCCTCCTTCACCTGACCGGTCTTGCTGAACTTGTAGTCGACAAGCACCCAATAAGTCACGAAGAGATTCACCGAGTTGTCGCCGAAGTCGTCGAACACCACGCTTACTGGGCGTGCCAGGTCTATCACGTCTCTGCCGTCGGGCGCTTTCTCTTCCAGATTGTTCACTGCCTTTATGAGCATCTGTCTCACTTCCTCCACGTTCGAGCCGTACGCCACGCCCACCGGCACTTTAACCCATTCGTATGAGTGGTTGCGAGTGATGTTCTTGAAGTTCTTGCTGAATAGCGAACTGTTGAGGAAGGCTATCACGCATCCTTCGCCGGTGATGATTTGCGTACTCTGATACGTTATGCTGTCCACCTTTCCGCGTATGCCGTCACATTCTATGTAGTCGCCTACGCGCACACGTCCGGTCATTAGTGATATGCCGTAGAAGAAGTTCTCGAGCAGGTCTTTCATGGCGAAGCCCACACCTGTCGCCAGACCAGCCGAGATTACGGAGATAGCAGTAGACGGAATCTTCAGCATCTTGATAGATATGATGAAGTAGAGACCCCAGCAGCAGATGGCTATGATATTGTTGGCGAGCGTGAAGTTGGGCTTGCCGTTCACCACCACCTTCGACTTGTGGTACTTATGATAGAGCGACTTCACGAGATAGTTGATGTAGCGGAACAGGAAGAACTGCGACATCACCATCACCAGCTTGCCTATCGAGAGCTGTACCACGCCCGGCACGTTCAGGAAGTCGAACATGAATATAGTCCACACCGTAGCCGTCAGGTCGAACACGTCAGCCGCCCACCATATTGAGAGCAGCACCGAGAACACGCTTATCATCGGCACCAACGCCATGTACACGAAGTCGTAGAACCACGTCACGTTGATGTGCTTGTTGTGACTCTTGGTGATGATGCTCAGCACCGACCCCTTCTTCGCTTTCTCTGCCTCAGCCTCCGAGTGTATCTTATGCGCCAGATAACGCTTCTCGTACTGCGCCAGTATGTCGTACACGCACGTAATGGTCTGTATGCAGCTCAGCTGGAACATCCACCAGATGAGCACCTGCACCGACAGCAGCACGTATCCGTAGAGTGCCGAGGCGGTAGAGAACACCATTATAGCCAGCGATATCCATGTATAGAAGATGTCCGAGCGCGGAATGTTAGCATTATGGCGCTTCACCACACGCCACTGCCATACGGTGAACGCGAGCAGTATGGGCGGGAAGATGAGCGTCACGAGGTTGTTCGGTATGAAGATGATGCGGAACGTGATGACGATGAACGACATCAGCATTATAGGCGCATAGATGCGGAAACCGCTCTTTATCTGGTCGCCCGGCAGACGCACAAGCAGCGAGAAGAAGATGGCACAGAGCAGCCATGCGTACTCTATAAGCAGCTTCGACGCCATGAGGAAGAAGTTATGGTACATGAACGTGCGTGCCACCATCACCGACACGGCGAAGATAAACATCGCCACGAACAGTATGAGACACACCTTCTTCTTCATGAACTCCTCCGTGCGGAAGCGCTTGGGCACGAGCCAGCGCACCAGCACGTTGCTCAACATGCCGGCAAGGAGCATGTAGAACAGCATGAATACGCTCAGACCGCCCACGATAGGTCCGCGCCATTGCGAGTATACCTTACGTTCGCCGCCGTCGGCGCTTTTCACCTTCTCCTCGTCGTACTTCTCGTTCACGTCAGCCTTCGCCGAGTGATACTGCATCGGCATATTCTTCAGAATCTCCAGATAGTTTTGGTCGCCGTTCACGAAGATGGTGTGCTGTATGTCGTTATATCGCTGAATAGCGTAGTCGTTCATTTTCTTCAGCTTCGCCGACATGAGCTGGTAGTGCTGCTCGTCCTTCTCCACACTGTTGCGCATGTTCTGCAGATTGCGCGCGAGCGCCACCGCATAGTCCAGACACGCCTTGCGGTCGTGCAGTCCCTGCCCGTCGAGCATGAAGGGCAGCTTGCGCTGCTTTCCGTTCTTGTCCACGATGAACTTCGGCGCCTGCTGCACACTGTCCCTGCGCACCATGCGCCTCATCGACGGCGGAATCTTGCTCAGCGTCTCTATCAGATACTTGTAGCGCGTCAGCTCCGAGTCCATGCGCTTCATGATGTTTTTATACGGCATGCTTCGCTTGCTGAACTCGCGGTACATCTCCGTAGCCTCATGGCAGGCGTACGTCATATCGAACGTGAAGTCCTGCTTCTGCGAGTAGAGCATCAGCGCCACCTGGTCGCTACGCTGCATCAGACTTATCATCTGCTTGTGCTGCGTCTCGGCATACACCGTGTAGCGCGCCATGTTCTTGCGCTGCTCGTTGAACGTCGTCTCCAGTTCGGCGCGCAGCACCGACAATGTAGAATTAAGGTTTTTCTCTTTGAGCACCGCACCGGCACTCAACGACACGCACAACATAACCCAAAGACATGCCATGCGCTTCAAGAATCTTATTCTCATAATATCTCCTTGTATGTGTTATTTATATTTCAATTATGTTTATGCGTGCAAAAATACGTCTTTTTTCTGAAAACTCAAAACTCAAAATTCAACATTCTTTATACCATTGCCTGTACGCCATAATGTGTTTTCCTTTTTTTTAGATTTGGTTAATACTTTGTGTTTTTCTTTTTGTGTTGTGTTCCGGATCACGTTTGCAAAGGTACTGTTCTGCGTAGGCGATGTCAAGTATTCTCAATATTTTTTCAAAAAAACTATATCTTTCTGCTTTTCCGTAGCCCAATTGCGCCCCGATATATAATATATAGATATGTGTAAAGTGAGGCTTACTGCTCCAATATTTTTACCAGTTTTATCCACTAAACTGCATTATACTGGATAAAAACCGGCTTTTTTTATCCAATACAGCGTTATTATTGGATAAAAAGCTGTATATTTGCCATCATTAAAGGACAACTATACAACGAGCGACTATGAATACTGTCATACAAAATCAACGCAAGGAACGCGATGAATTGCTGGCGCGACATTATCTCGTACGCAAGTCGAATACAAACGCATCTGTTCTTCTCGCCAATCCGATGATAAAACTCATCACCGGTCCTCGACGTGTGGGCAAATCGACATACGCCCTATTAATGTTGCAAGGCAGAAACTTTGCTTATCTCAACTTCGACGACAACCTTCTGCTGTCGGGCTGGGACGAGGAACTTGTAATGCGCACTCTCGACGAAGTGTATCCTAACTATGAATACTTGTTGCTCGACGAGGTGCAAAATCTGAAAGACTGGGATATATGGATCGCAAAACTATACCGCCGTGGTAAGAATCTCGTCATCACAGGCAGCAATGCCAAGATGCTCAGCAGCGAAATGGCAACTGTGCTTACGGGCAGATATCTACAAGTGGAGATGTTGCCATTCAGCCTTTCTGAAACAATGGAATGGAAAGACTTAAGCACAAAAGGCAACAACGAGGCGCAAACAGCCGAGGCTACCGTAATAGCCGACGACTACCTGCGCAATGGAGGTTATCCCGAAACTATTGATATGCGCAGCATTACACGCAACTATCTATCTACGTTGTTCGACTCGATAATATGGAAGGACGTGGCAAAACGCCACAACATACGCAACATAAACGACCTGAACAACCTCGCCATTTATCTGTTGTCAAACTTCTGCAACCCGCTTTCTGCCAACGATATTGCCAAAGAGCTGTCTATGACGAGCGTTACGACAACACGCAAATTCATGAACTATCTGCATGAGCCATATCTGTTCTACTATCTGCCACGCTTCAATAACAAACTGAAGTTGATGAAAAAGGCTGCAACTAAGGTATATGTCATCGACAATGGATTTGTAACGTCCAAAGCTTTCAATATAAGCGAGAATCTGGGACGCTTGTTAGAGAACGAGGTATTCGTGGAACTGCTACGCCAGGGTTTCCAAGTAGAGACATCGTTGTTCTACTATCGTTCGCGCAACGATCGTGAAGTAGACTTCGTTACTCGTAATGGCGCACAAATACATCAGCTCATTCAGGTATGCTACGACATGACTTCACCCAAAACCGAGAAACGCGAGGTTACAAGTCTTATAGAATGTGCCGAAGAACTGAAATGCAACAACCTGATTATCATCACCAACAACGACGAGAGGGAAATAAACAAGGACGGATATAACATAAAGGTTGTGCCGTTCGCCAAGTTCGCATCAGCCTATTGATAGCTGTAAAAGAATATAGCTCTGACTTCACAAAGCCAGAGCTATAAATAATGTATATATTCCCCTGACTTCAGAGTGTATACATCCTTGTTCAGAGGTAGCTTAATATACCATTGCCTGTACGCCCAGCGTACTCAGCACCGCCGTAGCGATGGCCACAATCAGCTTCAGTATTGTCTTCAAAGTGTCTTTATTCATTCTTTTCATGGTCTTTGATGGTATTACGTTAAAAAAGTAGTGGAGACCACAGTATGATATGGTCTCCGCTATGGTTATAAGGCTACTCCTTAGTCACGTCAGCGCGCTTCACGCTCTTGTAGTCGTCGAGCTCCGCCACCTTCATGCCGGCGAGCATCGGCTTCACGCGCTTGCCCGACACGATGTCCTTGTACACCTCCGGTGCGAAGCGCACACGAGCGCCGATGATGTGGTTCTGCGGCTTAAACTCCTTGAGGTTCGCGCAGCCCTTCGACTTCAGGGTTACGCGGAAGGTGCCCAGACCCTCAATCTTCACGCTGTTCGAGTTGAGCAGCTCGGTCTTCATCACCTCCGCCAGCTCGGTGAGCACAGCGAGGATGTCCGAATACTTCACGGTACAGTTCGCCTGCATTATCTCCGCGAGCTTCTTCAAGCCCACCGACTCGCGGTAAGCCGCACGAGCGTAGTAGAGTCCCTTGCTTGCGTTGTTAGCCTTGCTCTGATAGATCTTGTAATTCACTGCCATAATGTGTTTTCCTTTCTTTTTTTAGATTTGGTTAATACTCTGTGTGTTTTTCTTTTTGTGTTGTGTTCCGGATCACGTTTGCAAAGGTACTGTTCTGCGCAGGCGATGTCAAGTATTTCTCAATATTTTTTCAGTTTATTTGTAGATTCATATATAAATCGCTATTTTTGCAGAAACATACCACATTAATATTATATACAGAATATGGAGAATGGACGTCTTGAGAAGCAGATACGCTTGCCGCTTGATGAGCTGAAGCTTGCCTTCGCCGCATCATGCGTGGAGGGTCTTGCCAGGAAGACGGGCAAGCCGTACATCGAAGTGTATGAGAGAATGAGCAGAGTGGGTGCTATAGAGAACTATATACTCAAGAACTATGACACGCTGCATACCGAAAGCCGCGAGTATGTGTTGGAGGACGTCGAGGAGTATATCAATAACAAGGAAAGGAGCACAGCATGTTGACCGTCTATCATGGAGCTACAGATGTTATCAGCTCACCAATCTGTGCTTTCGGACGCCCGAAACTCGACTTCGGCATGGGCTTCTATGTCACCGACATCAGGGAACAGGCTGTACGCTGGGCGCAGTCGCTGGCTGACAAGCGCAATGCACTGCCTATTCTGAACATCTACACGCTCGACCGTGAAGCGTTGCTCGCCGAATGTCGACACAAAATTTTCAGTTCGTACGATGCCGAATGGCTCGAGTTCATCGTTGCTAACCGACGTGGCGAGAACGTGGCTGCTGCCTACGACTACATAGAGGGCGGCATAGCCAACGACCGTGTCATCGACACCATCAACCTCTATATACAAGGTCTTGTTGACTCGGCAACAGCTCTACAACAGTTGGCGTTCTACAAGCCCAATAACCAGATATGCCTCTTGAACCAAGAGCTTACTGACAAATACCTGCACTTCTATGAATCAGAAAGAATTTGAAGAAAGAATCAAGTCGCCGGCTATTCAGGAGATGATTCTTAGTCATCAGATAGGCGGTGTGGCGTACGAGCTGTCCAAACGGCTGAACATCTCGCCTGCCCGTGCGCTCGACCTCTTCTACCGCAGCAAGACCTGCGCCGACCTTCATAACCGCAAGACCGGACTCTATCTGTACGGCAATCTGTATATTGCAGACGAATTCATGCTCGAATGCCACACTTTGTAACGGGCGTTAAGTCAGAAAAAGTGTGTGGTTTTAGTGTTTATTCGTCAGAAAAAGTGTGTGGTTCCTCATGAGGAAAATACAAGTTATTTTGGTATACCTTTCCCATTAATTTCAATTTTCATGACTCTTGCATAAATACTTATATATGGATATTTCGACTGATATTTATTCCATTTTTCTACCCAATCTCTACTTCTTTTTAGTTCTTCTTTATCACCCGTACTATAGGAATAGGAATAGTATTGACATGATTTTAATTTGCATACAGTTTCCGTCGCACCATCTGACTGTGGATCAATAAAAACACATAGTGTTTTATCTTTACAAATAAAAATATCAGCTATACCTATATTGGAAATTCTAAGATAATTATCTTTTGGTGGTAATACTCCCCAATATTTATAAGGTGTTATATAGCATCCCTTATATGTTTTCCAAACAGTGAACTCTACTTCATTGATAATATAAAAAGTTCTATACCAAAATACCCTAAACAAAACAAATGCAAATATACAGAATCCGAGAAGGAAAGTTTTATGTACCTTTCCTCCTCGAAAATATTTATGAGTATCTATTCGATGAAAAAACATGACTATTCCATTGTCGTCATTCACACCTCATAAGGTGTGGATTAGGTTTTACATATCGCAAATATAGCGAAATAATGTATAGGCTGTACGCTGGATGGCTATTCTTTTAACAAAGATTATACAAGGGCGTAGATGCTTTTCAGTCGCTCTTTTTCTTATTATCATCATCGAATATTTGTTCGTAAGGCATCTTGTGTTTGGCTTTCAATCCAAATTCTTTTTTAATATTCCTGTATAGCTTACTTAACTTAACATACTTTGTTGCCGGCGTTTCCGTAATAAACTTCATCAGGACATTGTATGACCATGTGTCGTCATACGACATCAACGCATTGGTCATTTTACTGGTGGAGAATACAGTCATATAAGGCAATTCATTGTCTTTTCTCGTCCAGGCGTTCCTTCTGTAATTTTTGCATGACTCCTCCAACAATGGCTTGAATGCTTTGTCAGGAAAATAGCTGACAGCTATAAGCGCAATATTACACAAAAAGTTGTTCTGATTCCATTCTTTCTCCACAGGAAGTGCGTCTTGCCTATAATAATCCCAATATAAGGGTTTCTTTTTCAAGGCATCCATAATGACGGGGATATCTTCTTTACGGCGAAACCGAGCCATGTATATCAAGGCATAATTGTTATATCCATCCATATAGTTGCGCTTGGCTATGGAATAAAGTTTCTCTGAAAGAGGAGCATTACAGTAGAGCTTTTTGAAATAAAGGAACGAATAAACCTTTGAGGTGTTCAGCAATACGCTGTCCATCCTTAACGAATCGTTAACGTCCAATGATCCGTAATAAGGATAATAATGCATAATGTCAAACATTGCCTCCATCATAGGTCTGTCATAGTAGGCTCTACCCACTGAGTTATTGTACCATGTATCATAAACAATGACGTTCCGCATATCATGGATGTGACGGAGAGCCACATCGCAACTCAATGAAGGATTTTTCTCACGCAATATTCCGAACGCATACATTTTGGCAAACGTTGAAGGATGGTTTTCGATGAAAAAAAGAAGTTCCTTCTCAGTTATCGTTTTCTTCAGCTGCTCCCTACAGTAATGTGCAATAGGAATCTGATGCAAATAGTCTGGATCATAATACACCACCCTGTCTGTTGCATATACTATTTTATCAAACAGCACATATTTATCCAGACTGGGAACAACTACCCAACTGATTATCATCGAGCAAAATGATAATCCCAACAATATATACATGAAAATGTCGACCGTTCTTTTCATATTGCGCTCCTTTACGGACACTTACTAAAATAAAACATTTCTCCAATCAATCCACTGTCAGTTTCCTCATGAGGAAAATACAAGTTATTTGGTATAGAATCCTTTAGCTTAAAAAAGGCTTTAGTTTTTGTACGATTATCGTACAAACAAAGGGTATTGGATACAACCTTAATTTTGTGAAGCATGTCAAATTCTGTATATTCACCATATAATTTTCCTTTTAAGAATAATCTGAGAGAAACATTTGCCCTTAGAGCCTCTGGTAACAGACCAGACAATATGGTTCTTTGTATCACTTTGAAATTATCTCTCTTTATTTTCAACGAACCTAAATACTTAAAATCATATTCAGTAATATAGCCTTCTTCCTTTGTTTTAAAAGAGAATGTAACAGAATCATCATGGCATTTTAAGCATAGTTTTTCTAATTCTGTGGCATAATTCTCCACAGTATCATAGTCTCTGATAGTTGATGTGCTTCTTTTACAATCAACTATCAGAAAGCAAATAGTTGTATATATACAAATAGTAACAATTTTCATAAGATGTATTTTTAAATATTATCGAAAGTGGATGCATTAAATTAAAAGCATCCATTTTCTATTTTTTTTATTTATCATTCACGTGGTTTGGCCTCTCTTACCATGGTTTCAACATCATTTTGATAATTCTGAACACCACCACCGTTATAATTATTTGTTGCATTTCCCCATCCTCTGAATTCATATGTAATTTTCCCCGTTTTGTTATCATATCTTACTCCACCTCTGTATCCTTTGGTAGCAAGAATTCTAATACCATAATACAAAGAATTAGTTACACTCAATTTTTCATTTTTCTTCAGACCATAAGCACTTTTCATCTTCCCGTCCCCCCAGTCTTTAGGATTGTTAGAAGTCATAATGTCAGAATTTGTTAAGGCCGCATTGCTTTCTTGTATGCAGATAGCTTTTACTAAAGTCGGATCTAAATCAGGAATTTTTCTGATTTCTTCAGAAGGTATTTTATTCCCTCCTTCTGAATACATTTTTAATTTTCCATTATTTTTAGCCTGATTGAAATAACCAGTTCGAGCTGCAATCAAATAGTCATTCTTTTGATATTTTTCACTTGACACATTTTCATTAGATGAAGGTTTTGTTTGGATAATTTTGGGCATTGGCACTTCTTTCCATCCCAAGTTGCCTTCTAAAGGAGAAGTAGATGAACGAGATGTTTGTATATATGTCTTGTATATACTTTCGTTTTTAATTCTATACGCTTCTTGTCCTTCAAGATTGACATAAACAATGTCTGTTCCATTTGAATCAAGAATGTTCAAAGGGTTGTTTATAGCATAGCAGTATGTGGAAAAACCTGCATATTTCTCCTGCAAAGGGTCTGTAACCATCCACCTACCCACCACCGGATCATACCATCTTGCTTCATGATCCTGCATGTTCCAGCCGTACATAGTATCAAGTTCCTTGCCTATGTACTTGTAGTTGTTTCGGCTCACGCCACAGCGGTCGCCCATCAGTGCACCGAAGGGGTAATAATGGTTTACTTCCTCGATGTTGCCATTGCCGTCCACCACGAGACGGTTGCTGCCAAGATGGTCCTTCACATAGAAATGCATTACTATTCCATTGTCGTCATCCACACTTGCGTAGCCGCCGTCGAAGAGGATGGCGTGAAGTAATAGTTTGTTACATAATGAAAATAGGCTACGACTGTTCTGTGTCGTAGCCTATTTTTTATAGGAAATACCCATAGCAACAAAAGTTCGTTAAAATTTGAATTCAGTATTTTGCCACATATTCTTTCCAAGTCTCAGGATATGATTTTTTTATCATTTCTAATACCGTCTCTGGAATTTTAGATTTCCTTTTTTGATAATTAATGCCATGCTCACTGAATTTATTTATTATCGCTTTTTTCATTAGATACTCTTTTGAATCAAGTGTATAAGTTAAGTACAGCAATAAATCAACAGGAAAAAATGGATTTTTCGAATCAATTTCGGATGTTCCAAACTCATAATAATAATATGGTTCTGTAATACTGGCATTTTTTGATACAATCAAATAATATGCACTCTGGATATCTTCTGAACGTAAAGCTTCTATTGCCGCTGTCGTTCCCAATGGAGTTTTAGTATCTACTTTTGCGCCATATTCAACAAGTGTTTTAACTAAGTTATAACCAGAAGAATATGCTATTGCATACATCAGAGGGGTAGTGCCATATTCTATTACATTTACATATCCATCTTTATTTTCTTTATAATCATATATAATATTTGGGTCCGCTCCAGATTTCAATAAAATCTTCAACATACCATCATCAATAGTCGGTCCCTCATCCCATCTATAAGATATAGCGTCAAAAATTGGTGCTTCTCCATCTTTTGAATGCAAGTTTAAATCTACTCCACACTCTATTAAAGTTTTAGTTGCAGCATATTTTCTTCTTCCGACAGCTCTTCGGATAGGTGACATTCCATAAACAGGTTCTTGGTAATTCAGAAGATTAGGATTCTTATGCAATATCTCCTTAATCTTCTTGCTGTCATCTTTTTCAATGGCTTTAACCAGCTCCCAAGCTGGGGTCTGGTTAAAGAGTCTTATATCAGTGCAATCAATTTCCTCTGAAGAATAGAATTGACTACACCCACCTATTATCAACATAAGAATTAATATTTTAATTATAATGTGCTTCATATAATGCTTTTTTTACTGCTTCCATTGAATGATTATAAAAAGAATTGCCTTTTTGTTTTGGTAATTTTACAATCTTATCAATGGGTTTAGCTATTAAAACCGTTTTATTAAATGTGTTTAAGAATTCTCCTTCCACAATAAAAGCTGTCATGCCTCTTCCATATTTTCCTGTGTATTTAGAAACATCTAATCCATAAGCAAAAGAATTAATGGCAGCTGGATTATATAGTAAAGCATTTCTATTTGTAGCTAATGCATTACCTGCCGCTTCAGCACCACCTTTAGAATGACCAACAAAAGTCAGTTCCTTATCACCTAATTGTTTTGATATTTTTCTTGCAGTAGCAATAGATACTTTCATATCTTCAGAACATCCAAATGGTTGTTTAAAATCTTCTATAATACTTTTTTCTCCCCTCTTGGATCTTTCCATATAAGTCCCAGCAGTAGCGAAAACATATTCTGTAATATTACCTTTTTTATCATATCTAGCATATAACCCTCCACGAAAAGAGACATTGTTTTTTGGGTATATACTGCACACATTTTCCATCCACCACATAGTTTTTCCCCAACTTTACCATCGTAAACATGCTCTGCTATTATCGCGCCTTCTTTAGCTGTTGGAATTTCCCCATTCGAATCTAACAGTTTAACTGGATTATTAAAACAATAAGCATATGGAGAAACGTAAAACATCTTTTCTGCTAACATATCTATAGAATGCCACCTACCCACGACCGGATCATACCATCTTGCTTCATGATCCTGCATGTTCCAGCCGTACATAGTAT
>OGXY01000071.1_pt1 | contig 98046 bp, 104 predicted proteins | sample 1576411 | NCBI WGS metagenome assembly OGXY01 (sample SAMEA3541498, study PRJEB24748) | human gut metagenome | biome: human gut; feature: human-associated habitat; material: faeces | place: China | collected 2012 | reverse complement strand
CACACAGCTGTTTCAAGGTACTACGCAGATAGCTCAGGCTGATTTGGGTGAAATGCTGATTCGTCACTTTGCCCAGCTTTAGTCCTCGTTTGAAATCGCGATTATAGCCGCAGACAAGGGTCCCTATCTGATGACTGATGCAAAAATCGAGGATATAGCGGGCTGTCTTGCGAAGGATGTCCTGCATCCGGAAATTGCGTTTCTTCGCTAACTGACAGAGCTGGTTCGTCGTCTTCTGGCCCTGCTTGGCGGCAATGCTTTGGAGTCTGGCTTTGCGTTTGTTCCAATACTGGTTGATAGATTTGAGTTTACGACCGTCCATGAGAAACGACGTCCCTGTATTGGTAACGCAGGCGGCCAGATTGTCCAGACCCAAGTCGATAGCCAGGACACGGTCTGGCGAGGTTTTCACTGGTTCCGGGTCCTGTAAGTAGCAATACTGAATCTTGAAATACCGTCCGCCATATATAGGACAGATGCGGACTTCCTGAATCGTCTTATCCTTCAGCCTGTCGGGAACAGGAATCCGAATCCGATGGCCGTGATGGCGTTTCATATATTCACGGCTCATCGGCACGGTTAGGAAGCTATTCTTAATGGTAATGGCATTCGTGGACAAGATGAGATTGAAGAGCCCCCCTTTTTCACGATAGTACGGCAGGCGGACTGCCTTTGAACTATAGTCTCCGGACTTTACTTTCTTTAAAAGACTGAAAAAGGCCCGAAAACTGCGGTCGGCCATTTTCAATATCTGCTGGGCGACACCGGCCTGCAACAAGCCATAGTTTTCATTTTCCTTGCAGATGGGGTAATTTTCTTCATACCGCAAGAATTGCTGGGTATCGAAGTAATGCTGCCGAATCATATAGACCGCTACATTGTACAGGTTATTGCTGTATTGGCACATTTCCCGGAGCATCGTATAGTCTTGTTTCGCCAAGCCGCGGATGACATTCGATTGCGTCAAGTACATCTAGGATTCACCTCCTCTGTTATCTACCATTATACCGTAGACGAAGTGAAAAGGCTAAGATGGAAAAGACATAGGGTGGATTTCGCAGGCATCGAACCTGCGAAATCCATCGCCATTGATGCCCCTACCTAAAAAGAGGAAGGAGTCTTCTGGCGAAACTATGATAAAACTTGTAAAAACGGCTACCTTCAGCCCCATAGATAGTGTATAATAAAGTTGGTGAGTTTTTTTACCGTACTCATGTCAACTACAAAGGAGAGATCAACTGTGATTGAACGCTATACGAAACCGGAAATGGGTCATATTTGGACAGAATACAATGAATGGGATACGATGAAACAGGTCGAAATCCTGGCTAGTGAAGCACAGGCCGAACTGGGCAACATCCCGAAAGAAGCGGCTAAGGAAATTCGCGAAAAAGCTGCTTTTTCTGTCGACCGCATCCATGAAATCGAAGCGGAAACACACCATGACATTGCGGCTTTCGTCTCGACGCTTTCGGAAAATATCGGCGAAGCCGGTAAATATGTACACCTCGGCCTGACCTCGACAGACGTCAAAGACACGGCTCTGGGCTACATGCTCAAACAGGCTTCGGACATCCTCATCAAGGACCTGGAAAACTTCCACGCCGTATTGCGCCGCCGCGCCGTTGAATTCAAATATACTCCGTGCATCGGCCGTACCCACGGCATCCATGCCGAAGCGACGACGTTCGGCCTCAAGCTGTGCAACTGGATGGCTGAAATCGAACGCGACATCGACCGCATGAAACACGCCAAGGAAACGATTTCCGTCGGCAAGATTTCCGGTGCTGTCGGTACCTATGCCGACATTGATCCCTTTGTTGAAAAATATGTCTGCGAACATCTCGGCATCGCTGCTTCGCCGATTTCGTCGCAGACCTTGCAGCGCGACCGCCATGCTGAATATGTAACGACCCTGGCTGTCATTGCCAGCTCCATCGACAAGATGGCTACGGAAATCCGTCACCTCCAGCGCACGGAAGTCCGCGAAGCCGAAGAATACTTCAGCCCCAAACAGAAAGGCTCTTCCATCATGCCTCACAAACGCAATCCTATCACTTGTGAACGCATGTGCGGCTTGGCCCGCGTCATCCGCGGCAACGCCCAGGCTGCTTTGGAAGACGTCGCCCTCTGGCACGAACGCGACATTTCCCATTCGTCTGTCGAACGCGTCATCCTGCCAGACAGCACTATCGCTCTGGACTACATGCTCCAGACTTTCACCCGCGTCATCGACAAGCTCCTGGTCTATCCGGACAAGATGATGAAGGACCTCAACCTTACTGGCGGCCTCATCTACAGCCCGATCATCCTCAACACGCTCGTTGAAAAAGGCGCTGTCCGCGAACAGGCATACCGCTGGGTTCAGCGCAATGCCATGAAACGCTGGCTCGAAGGGGAAGACTTCCTGGGAAACCTGAAAAAAGACGAAGACGTCACGAAATACATGACAGCCGAAGAAATCGAAGGCTGCTTCGACGTCAAGAAGATGCTCAGCCACGTCGACACCATCTTCGCACGTTTCGGAATTTAAAAATAGTTTGTAGGGGCTCGCACGTGGCGAGCCCGCCCCTAGGATATGTAAAAAAGGGTTTGTCGTCGTGCGGCAAGCCCTTTTTTGCTGTCTCGGAAATCTGCATCCACGAAAGCCTCTCCTAACAGGAGAGGTGGCTCAAAGGGCCGGAGCGGTTAACCTCTCAGTCAGCTGCGCTGACAGCTCTCCTAACAGGAGAGCCGGGCCGCCCTTTGGGTGGCCCCTACGAACCACGAGCCACGAATCTCCCAGGAGGTGATTTTATGTATTATTTCGATAATGCGGCGACGACGGCGCAGAAGCCCGAGGCCGTCGCCCGGGCCGTTTACAATGTCCTGTCATCGGGAACCGTGGGCAACCCGTCCCGCGGGGCCCATGGCTACGCCCTGAAGGCCTATGGTATCGTCTTGCAGGCCAAGGACGATGTAAAGGCCTTGTTCCACTGCGGCCCGGAATATGATGTCGCCTTTACGCATAACTCGACGGCAGCCCTGAACATGGTCCTCAAAGGGCTCATCCATCCCGGCGACGGCGTTTTGACGACGTCGTGGGAACACAATGCCGTCCTGCGGCCGCTTTACCAGTTGGAAGCCCAAGGCGTATCCCTGGCTTTCATCGCCAGCGACAGTCCCGGCGGCGCCTTGCAGTATGACACCCTGGAAGAACGGCTGACACCGCGGACGAAATGGTTCGTCTGCAACCACGCGTCGAACGTGACCGGCAATGTTTTGGACCTGCCCCGCATCAAGGCCTTCTGCCAGCGTCACCATCTGGGGCTCATCGTCGATGTATCCCAGACAGCCGGCGCCATCGACGTCGACTTATCCGATGGCATCGTCACGGCAGTCTGCTTTACGGGCCATAAATCGCTTTACGGGCCAGGCGGGACGGGCGGCATCGTCATCCGCCGCGATGCTCTCGTGACGCCGTACATCACCGGCGGCGACGGCGTCCATTCCTTCGAGCGGGAGCAGCCGTCGGCTGTCCCCGGTGTCTTTGAAGCAGGTACGGCCAACGTAGCGGGCATTGCCGGCCTCGACGCCGGGATAAAGCAGCTCCTGGATGGTGGCGTCACCGCTGCGGCTGCGCATCAGGAAGCACTGGCCCGGATTTTCGTACCCGCCGTCCAGGCTATCCCGGGTATCCGCCTGTATGGCGACTTTTCCGGACCCCGCGTCGGCGTCTACAGCCTCAATATCGGCGATGCAGAATCGGCCGTCGTCAGCGACATCCTTTGGCAGACATACCAGATGGCGACGCGCCCGGCCTATCACTGTGCGCCCCTCATCCATCAGGCCCTGGGGACGGCCGTCCAGGGAGCGGTACGCTTTTCTTTTTCCCAGTTCACGACGGCTGACGACGTCCGGGCCGCTGTCCGGGCCTTGCGGGCCATTGCGGCGATGTAAGATTTTCTGGCAATCCATCAGGAAAACTTGACTGCTTTGGTATAGTAATATATAATAGATATAGTTATAAAAGACAAATAGTCAAAAGAAAGGTGGAATCTCTCATGGAATATAAATTCACAGCCGATAATTTTCAGCAGGAAGTATTGAACAGCAGCCAGCCGGTCATGGTCGACTTTTTCGCTAACTGGTGCGGCCCGTGCCAGATGATGGGACCGGTCATCGCCAATCTGGCCGAAGAATATGCCGGCAAGATTAAGATCGGCAAGATCAATGTCGACGAAAATCCGGGCGTAGCCCAGGCCTATGAAGTCGCCACGATCCCGAACCTGGTCTTCTTCAAAGACGGGAAAGTGGTCAACCGCGTCATCGGTGTCGTCCCGGACAATGTATTGAAAGAAAAATTAGACGCTTTGCTCAAATAAGCAGCTGGCGCCGGAGGAGGATTTTCATGAAAAATTATTCCTATATGACCCAGGGGACTTGTGCCCGTCAGATTACCTTCAGCCTAGAAGACGGCAAACTGCATGACGTCCATTTCGTAGGCGGCTGTCCCGGCAATACCCTGGCTCTCAGCAAGTTGTTGGAAGATACCGATGCCGCCCGGGCCGTAAAGCTCCTGAAAGGGAATCCCTGCGGTGACCGCGGTACCTCCTGTGCCGATCAACTGGCCATCGCCGTCGAACAGGCCTTGAAACAAGGCGCCTGATGGCGGAGTCAGTCTATGGCGTCGCCCTGGTGCCGTCGACACGGCAGGCTATGGAAGGCGAAAAGCTGGCCAAGGCAGCCGGCCTGGCCGTGCGCATCATTCCGACGCCGGGAAAGCTCGACGCGTCGTGCGGCTTTTCCCTGCGCTATGAACTGGTTGATGAAGCGGCCCTGACAGCTCTCCTCGATGAGGAGGGGCTGGCATGGGTCGCTTTATATCATGCCTGCCGCCAGGGCCTGACCGTCACGTACACTAAAATCAGAGAAGGGTGATATTATGGCCAGACATATCGTCATCGGGACGGCCGGCCATGTCGATCATGGCAAGACGACGCTGGTCCGGGCCTTGACCGGGATCGATATGGATACGACAGCGGAAGAAAAGAAACGGGGATTGACCATCAACCTGGGCTTTGCCTGGCTCGACCTGCCTGACGGTACGCGGGCCGGCATCGTCGATGTACCGGGGCATGAAAAGTTCATCAAGAATATGGTCGCCGGCCTGCCGGGCCTCAATCTGGTCCTGCTCGTCGTCGATGCCAACGAAGGGGTCATGCCGCAGACGAAAGAACATCTCGACATCTTGACCCTTCTTGGCGTACATAAATTCATCATCGTCGTCACCAAGGCCGACACCGTCGACGACATGCTGCTCAGCCTGACCCTGCAGGACATCCGCCAGAATCTGGCCGATACGGCAGCCGAAGGGGCCCCGGTCGTCGTCACCGATGCCGTCAGCGGCCGCGGCCTGACGGAACTGGTCGATGAAATCCAGGCCATGGCAGCGACGCTGCCCATGGAAAGCGCTCAGGGGATGGGCCGTCTCAACGTCGACCGGTCGTTCTCCATCAAGGGATTCGGGACTATCGTCACGGGGACCCTCATCGACGGCCCCATGATGAATGGCCGCGAAGTCTGGCTTTATCCCGGCGGCCGGCGCCTGCGCATCCGCAATATGCAGGTCCACGAGCAGGATGTCCTGCGGGCCGACCCGCCGCAGCGGACGGCATTGAACCTGGCAGGCATTTCCTGTGGCGCCATCCATCGCGGTGACGTCCTCTGTACGGCGCCGGATTTTACAGCGACGCGGATGATCGATGTCAAAGTGACCTGCCTGGCTGACGCGCAGCCCCTTTTTCTATGGCAGCGCATGCGCCTCCTCGTCGGGACGCGGGAAGTCATGGCCCGCATCGTACCCTTGGGAGCCGAACAGATTGCGCCGGGGACGGAGGGCTTTTTGCAGCTGCGCCTGGAGCAGGATGAAATCTATGTCAAGGCTGGGGACCGTTTCATCCTGCGGACCTTTTCGCCCATGCATACCGTAGCCGGCGGGGAAATCCTCGACGCCCATCCGCAGAAACACCGCCGCTTCAAAGACGACGTCGTGACCAGCCTGGAAGCCCACGATGCCGGTCTGACGGACGACGTCGTCGCCGGCTTCCTGCGCCTGCGCCAGGTCCCCTTTACCCAGGCTGACGTCATTGCCGGGGCGACGGACCTGCCCCTGGATAAGGTAGAGCTGGCCCTGGACCATTTGCGGCAAAATGGGATTGTCCGCCGGACCCGTCAGGGCTACATCCACGGTGACGTCTATAAGACCTGGCAGGCCAAGGCCCTGCAAGTCCTCCTGGCCTATCATAGAGAGAAACCGCTGCAGCCTGGGATTCCCCAGCCGGCCTTCCGGAGCCGCCTGCATCTCGATGAAAATGACGGGACGGCCCTATTGCGGCTGCTGACGGCTGGCGGCATCTGCCGCCTGTCCCGCCAGTGCGTAGCGGCGAAACAATTCCGTATCACCTTTTCTCCGTCTCAGCGGAAATTGCAGTCGGCTATTGAAAAGAAGCTGGACCACAGTGGCTATGTGCCCGTCCCGGTCCGCGACGTCCGGGCTTTGGGCCGGGAAGCCCAGGCCGTCGCCGATGCCCTCAACGGCAAGAGCCTCGTCTTCTTATCGCCTGATTTCATCTTGTCGAAGCGCTACATGATGAAAGCCGCTGAAGCGGCCTGCCGGTATCTGCAATCAGGCTGTCCGCTGACACTCGGCGATTTTCGCGATGTCCTGGGAGTCAGCCGCCAGCAGGCCCTGCTCATCCTGGAATATATGGACCGCTGTGGCATTACCCGCCGCGTTGCCGACGGGCGCCTGGCCGGACCGGCAGCCCGGAAATATGAAATAAAAGGGGAGAATGACCATGGATGAAGAACGACAGCAGCTGCTCCGTCAGCTGCCCGATGTAGACCATTTACTGCAACGGCCGGTACTGCTGACCTGGCAGGAGAGGAAATCGCGCCAGGCTGTCCGCGATGCCGTCCGGAACGTATTGGATGAACGGCGTCAGGCCATCTTGGCCGGCCAGTGGGACCAGCCTTTTTCCGGCGATGACTTTGACCGGGCCGTCGTCTCCCTCCTGCAGGCAGAAGAAACGGGCCATCTGCGCCGGGTCATCAACGCCACCGGGACGGTCCTGCATACGAATCTGGGCCGGGCTGTTTTCAGTCCGGACCTGGCCCGTCACATTGCCAATCTGGTCTGCCATTACAGCAATTTAGAATACGACCTGGCTTCCGGCAAGCGGGGATCGCGCTATGACCATGTCCGGGAACTTCTCTGTGAGCTGACCGGTGCCGAAGATGCCATCGTCGTCAATAACAATGCCGCTGCCGTCCTCTTGACCCTGTCCAGCATGGCCGCCGGCCGGGAAGTCGTCGTGTCGCGGGGGGAACTCGTCGAAATCGGCGGCTCCTTCCGGATTCCCGACGTCATCGAACAGAGCGGCGGCCGTATCTGCGAAGTCGGTACGACCAACAAGACTCATTTGTCCGACTACGAACGGGCCATCGGCGAAGATACGGCGGCCCTCATGAAGGTCCACACCAGTAATTACCGCATCATCGGTTTTACCGAGAGTGTCTCCGCTTTGGACCTGGCCCGCCTGGCCCATGACCACGGACTGCCCTGCATCAACGATGTCGGCAGCGGCCTGTTCGTCGATTTGGCCGCATGGGGACTGCCTCATGAACCGACGGTCCGCGAAGTGTTGGACGCTGGCTGCGATGTCGTGACTTTCAGCGGCGACAAGCTCCTGGGCGGCCCTCAGGCGGGTATCATCGTCGGTAAAGCCGCCTATCTGGATGCCATGAAACACCATCCCCTGCTGCGGGCCCTGCGCGTCGATAAGATGACCCTGGCCGGTTTGCAAGGGACTTTGCAGACCTATCGCGACGGTACGGCCGTTTGCCAGATCCCGACGCTGTACTGCCTGGCCCAGACGAAGAAAGAGACGCGGGAACGGGCGGAACGGCTGTTGCAGGCCCTGCATACAGATGACCTGCCGGCCTGCGTTTCCCTGCGCCGTGTAGACGATTGTGTCGGCGGCGGCGCCTGCCCCGATGCCGTCCTGCCGGGCTGGGCCCTGGCCATTGATCCCTATGACCTGTCGGCGGAAAAACTGGAACAGCGCCTGCGCCAGGCCGACATCCCCATCATCGCCCGCGTCCAGCACTGCGCCGTCGTCCTGTCCCTGCGCACCATCGGCGACGACGAATTCCCGGACGTCGCCCGCATCGTGCGGGAAGCGTTGGGCGTTTGAGCGTCGCGTGGAGGTTTCTGCCATCATGTATGAGCGGGCCGTTCTTTATAGTTTGTAGTACGGAGTTTGTAGTTTGTAGAAGAGGGTTTTGAATTAAAAAAACTTCACTACAAACTGCAAACTTAATACTCAAAAAGGCGCTGTCTTCATATGACAGCGCCTTTTTACATTTCCTACCGCGGGGATGATTGGCCGATGATTTCTTTTCCTTCTACGAACTGGACCGTAGGATTCGGTTTTTTCTTTTCAATGAGGTCGACCATGAGGTGCAGACAGTGCTGACCGATTTCGCCCATGGGGATATCGACGCGGGACAGGGAGGGAATGGCGTAATCATTGAATTGAGCCATGTTGATCCCGATGGTGAAGACTTCCACGTCCTGTGGGATAGCGATACCCAGTTCATGGCAGGTATAGAGCATGCCGTGGGCCAGGACGTCGGATTCACAGAACATAGCCCGGGGCATCCGCTTTTCTTCATAGAGCTTCTTCGTAGCTTCCACAGCGCTCGATGAAGACGTATCGCAGAGGATGATGTTTTCTTCTGGTACGGCGTGGCCGGCCTTGGCGAAGGTGTCGAGGAAGCCCTGCATCCACGTGCGCATGATCGGGAACGACGTGTCATGGGTCAGGACGCCGGCGTCGAAGATGCCCTTGTCCAGGAAGTGCTGGGCGACGTTGCAGCCGATAGTATAGTTGTCCATGGTGACGCTGCTGTATTTATCCGATTCCCGGTTAAAGAGGACGACAGGGCAGGGGATATGGATGGAATTGAGGTAGTCCATATCTTTATTGGACATATTCGCGATGATGATGCCGTTGAAAAATTCATTCTGCATGGCTTCGAGCTGTTTTTGCAGCTGGTCGACCTTATAAGGGACGACGGTCAGATGAATGGCTTTGTCCTGTTTCATGATTTCTTCCTGGATGCCGAGGGTGATGCGGGCCAGGTAGTTGATACGGAAGTCCGTTGCCCAGTAGAAGGCAATGGCATAGCTGTCCTTTTTAGCCGACCGCAGTTTTTTGGCCGACTGGTTGGGGACGTAATTCAGGTCTTGTGCAATTTTGTATATACGCTGTTGTGTTTCCTGCGAGATTTTCCGTTCCCGGCCCTTGCCGTTCAGGACGATGGAAACGGTGGCGATGGAAACGCCAGCAGCTTTGGCAATGTCTTTAATTGTGGACACGATGGCCACCTCCACTCTTGCTTTTATTTTGACATAAATTAAACGTTTTTTCAAGGAAATCTGTGTTACAGGATGAACAAATATTCATTTTTATGTAAGTCGCGAATCGTTTGCAATCATGGTACAATAGAAGCGATTAAGACGAGAAAAGAGGATGTGTATGACAGTGAGCAAAGAACGTTACCGGCGCCAGGCCCTTCATCAAATCGACAATCTGGCCAAGCCGCCGGGAAGCCTGGGACTTTTGGAAAAGCAGGCCAAGCAGATTTTATTGGCCTGGAGGACCTTTCACCGGGAGCTGCGGCCGAAACACATCATCTTTGCCGCCGACAATGGTGTCGTCCGGGCCGGTGTCGTCGCGCAGTTGTCGGATATCACGTATATGCAGAGCTGCCATATGGTACAGGGGACGTCGGCCGTGACCTGTTTCTGCCGCAGCCAGGATATCCCTTATGAAGTCGTCGATGTCGGTATCGACAGTGATGATGCCGTCGGACTGGACCGCAAGATCGCCAGGGGGACAAAGAACTTTGCCGTCGAACCGGCTATGAGCCGGGAAGAGCTGGCGCAAGCCATGGCGACGGGCCGCGAACGGGTGCAGGCAGCGGCCAAAGATGGCATCAATCTCCTGTCATTCGGGGAAATGGGCATTGGCAACACGACGACGTCTGCCGCGGTCCTTACAGCATTGTCGCCGAAAAAGATGTCCTGGCTGACTGGCTTCGGTTCGGCCCGGGGCAATTATAAACTGCTCTTCCATAAGCGCCATGTCATCGCCGCAGCCGTCAAGGCCTATGAAAAAGAAATCCAGATGCCGGCTGATGCCCTGCGCTGCGTCGGCGGCTTTGATTTGGCAGCACTCTGCGGCGCCATGATGGCCTGTGCCGACGAAAAGATTCCCTTTTATATCGACGGCTTCATTACGGCGACAGCCCTGGCCTGTGCCATCGCCATGAAGCCTGCCGTCCGCGATTATGCCCTGCCGTCCCATATTTCCCGGGAGCCCGGCATGGCCCAGGCCCTGCGCCTGTGCGGCATCGATGAATACGACGTGCCCATCCAGGCCGGTCTCTCCCTGGGTGAAGGGACGGGGGCCGTCTTGGGCGTCGTCCTCATGAAGACCATGATGTATGCCGTCTGGCATATGGCTACCCTGGACGGCATCAACCAGGAAGCCCAGGACCGCCATGACAACCGCAAAGGAGATGAAACGCATGGATGAAGAAACGAGAAAAAAAGCCCAGGCCATCTTTGAGCGCCTGGGACTGACGGAAGAACAAGCAGTTGAACTCTTTTATAAACGGACCATTGCGGCCGGGAAAATGCCCTTTGCTGCAGCCGAAGGGGAAACCAAGAAAATCAAGAAAAAACGCATGAACGAACGCTTCGCCGAATGGGATGCTTTTTAGCGGACCGCAGAAGCTCAATTCGTGCAGCCATCTCCGCTTGTCTTTGCCGGGCTGACTGCGTCGAAAAGCCTCGACAGAGCCCCGCTATGCCTGCGTTTTTCTCCTTGCCAGCCCGGCAAATCCGGCGCGGATCTGACCGCGTCATTGAGCTCCTGCGGTCCGAAAGGCTCTCCTGCGAAGGGGAGCTGGCCGCCGAAGGCGGACTGAGGGGTTCTTAAATGTACGAGCCACGAACCATGAACCACTTTAAATTATTTTTACGAAAGAAGGGATTTTGATGATGTATCCGTTATTACATGCAACGCTGAATGTTGGGTCTCTGGTTTTGAAGAACCGTCTGGTCCTGCCGCCGATGGCGACGGAAAAGTCGGCGAAAGGCCAGGTGACGGATGGGCTGGTCGCTTATTATGGTGATATGGCCCGCAGCGGTCCAGGCCTGATCATTCAGGAACACAGTTTCGTTTCGCCTGAAGGCCGGGCCAGTGCCAACCAGGTGTCGCTGGCGGCCGATGCCGATATTCCCGGACTGCAGCGCCTGACGGCGGCTGTCCACGCTCAGGGCGTACCCATCCTGGCACAGATCAGCCATGCCGGCAGTGCTGCCCATCGGGCCATTACGGGGCAGGAAGTCATCAGTGCCAGTGCTGTTTCCAATCCGTCGCGGGCCGCTTCGGTCCAGGGCCAGCCGGAATTTCCCCGGGAAATGACGCAGGGCGATATCCAGCGCATCGTCCAGGCCTTTGTCGACGCCGCTGTCCGGGCACAGCAGGCCGGCTACGACGGCGTGGAAATCCACTCGGCCCATGGCTATCTGCTGGACCAGTTCTATTCACCGGTGACCAATAAGCGGACCGATGACTATACGGGCCAGACCTTGGCTGGCCGGACCCGGCTGCACGTTGAAATCATTCAGGCTATCCGCCGCCAGGTCGGGTCTGATTTTGTCCTTTCCCTGCGCCTGGGCGGCAGCGATTATATGGATGGCGGTGCCGTCGTCGGCGATGTCAGCGAAGCGGCTAAGATTTTTGAAACGGCCGGCATCGACATGCTCAGCCTTTCCGGCGGCATGAGCGTCTTCTTCCGCCCTGGCCATACGGAAGCGGGATATTTTGCCGAATTATCGGCAGCAGCCAAAAAAGGGACGACCCTTCCCGTCTTGCTGACCGGCGGCATTGCCGACGGCGCCGAAGCGGAAGCCTTCCTGGAAAAAGGGCAGGCCGACCTCATCGGCATCGGCCGGGCGGCACTCCGGGACCACCAGATTTACCAAAAAATCTTGTCCATGTAGAAAAAAAGCGCTGTCGCATGAAGACAGCGCTTTTTGAGTATTAAGTTTGCAGTTTGTAGTTTTTAGTGAATGGTTTTTAAATTTAAAGTCGTCTTCTATAAACTACAAACTTTAAAGAGAAAGGAGCCTCGTACGATGGCAGAAGCCTTCATGTGACAGCTATGAATTATGTTTTAATGAATACGGTCTGTTTTTTTCTGAGCAAAAAGCCATTCTAAGGCGGGCTGCATGGTGTAGGCATGCTGCCAGGTAGAGCGGTGGCTGCCGCCTTGGTACTGGGTCAGGTAGTGGCTGCAGTCCGGCGTGATGAGGGCAGCGGCCTGGGCGTCGACCTGGTCTTGCGGCTGGGTGGGGTCGAGGGTCTGGCTGGCTACTTTGACGCCGTCTTTTTCTAAGTTTTCCATGATTTTTGCCAGGCTCGGGCTGGCACCGGGGTCACCTTGGGAGGTAACGGCCCAGATATGCTGGTGACCTAAGGGCGAAGTGACGGTTTCGTCCCATTTGCAGGCGACGAGGTAAGAGCCGGCGAAGAAGTCCGGATATTTGACATCCATGGCGATGGATGTCATGCCGCCCATGGACTGCCCCGTGTTATAGATGCGGTCCGTATCGATGGAATATTGACGGCAGAGCTGTTGGACGAGATGGATGGTCCGGTCCAGTTCCGGCCCGTATTGATAGTTGTCATCGACGATGATCGTATCGTATTGAGGGGCCAGGACGAAGCAGGGGTGCTTGGCCTGCCATTCCGGCGAGGCGAAGGTAATCCAAAGCCTGCCATTTTTTCAATTTCATGAGAAAACCTCCCTTTTAGACTGTCGCACGAAGGCTTCTGCCCTCCTGCGGGGTTCTTTTTCTTTTATGGTTTATATTATAGTATAGCATTTGTAGTTTGCAGAGAAAACCTTTAAATTTAAAACCATCCCCTAGCCCCTAACAACTAAAAAGCGTAAACGGGCGCCCCACGTGGTCGCCCCTACAGAAAAAAGGCTTGTCGCATATGCGACAAGCCTTTTTTATTTACTTATCATATCGTCTGAGGCGAAGCCCGTGCGATTGGCGTAGTCGCCTTCCAGGATTTGGACGGGGACGAAGCCGTTCTTGTCTTTGTCACCGGTAATCTGGATGCGCGTCGGCTTGGCAAAGACCAGTATCTTGTCGGACCGGACGAGGGAGCGGATTGTTTCCATATCGCGGTCGTGGCTGGCTTTGAGGAAGGTGGGAATGGTCGTCTCGTCGGGGATGACGTAGGTCCCGCGCATCATGAGGTAGCGGCCGCTGTTCGAGGGCAGGCGATTCTTTTCCTGCTGCGCTTCTTTTTCCTCGTCGCTCAGTTCCGGGACGCCGCTGGCTGAATAGCGGGAGAAGTTGACATTGGTCTGTTCGGCTTCTCCATAGCGGTGGACGTAATAGATGGTGATGAACAGGCAGAAGATGACGAAGGGCAGGAAGAGCATCTTCGTGTAATACGTCAGTTTGGCGTATTTGGCTTCCTTTTCTTCCCGCGCTTCCCGTTCTTCCCGCGTCTCGACGACTTCTTCCGGCTGGCCCTGGAGGGCACCGGCCAGGATGGCCGACAAGGGGATACCGTAGCTGGAAATGGGATAGAGGTTTTCCAGCCAGTTCAAGCCGCAGATGCAGGCCATGGCCCGGCTCAGGGCATTGTCCATGTCGACGGGGATCTTCATGCGGTGCAGGATCGACGTCAGCGAATCATTGGCCAGGTTGGGCATGTACGTCGAGGCCAGGAATTTCAAGTCCCGGATGTAGACATCCTTCAGGGGCAGTTCCCGCCCGGATGCTTCATAGCTGGCCTTGATGGCCGGAAAGAGCCGTTCCGAGCGGTAGGCAGAGAGGACGGCGTCTTTGAGGAGAAAGGCAATGTCTTCATCCCAGACGACATCGAAAGGCTTGCTGTCGGCCAGCATGGCTTCCGTCAGGTTGTGTGCCTGGACCGGGCCTTCCCGGGGTTTGATGAAATAGGAAATGCCGTGGACATTGCCGTCGCTGATCCAGGCCAGCGCCAGGCGGCAGATACTGTTTAAGTTGTCGTTGGCCAGGTCCGCTGCGATGGCGATGGACGAATTGACCTTTCGCCGGTGCAGCGATTCCAGCGCCTTTTGTGTATTCGCATCCATGGCGGGTATCCTCCGTGAATCGAGTGGTTTTAACGGCCTCGCTGTTTATAGTAGGGGCGGAACGTGCGCCGCGGCCGCTTGGGCGTTTGTTTGAGCTTGAAGTAGTTGTGCTTGACTGTGCAGTTCTTTTCGTCTGTAAAGGTATTGACGTCGAAGAGTTTCAACGATTCGATGAAGGGAACGAATTTCTTGTAGCCAAAATTGCGGACGTCGAAGTCGGAGAACTGCTTGCTCAGGAGATTTCCCAGGGTACCCGAGAAAATCCAGCCGTTGTCGTCGGAATTTTCTTCGGTCAGCTTGATGAGCGCCTGACGGATGGTGGAGAAATCTTTCCCCGGTGTCTTGCCGTGGAGGGGCATCGTTTCCGGCGGTGTCAGCGGACGGGCTGCCGGCGTTTCGCTGGCATGATTATCGGCTTCCGGCTTTTCGGCCTTAGCCTGCGGACTGGTATGTTCGGCCTGGGCTTCTTCATGGTCCGTGCCTTCGTGGTCACCGGCTTCGTGTTCTTCGGCTTCTTCCCAAAGGACGTCGAGGTAGAGGAACTTGTTGCAGGCCGAGATGAAGGACCGGGGCGTCTTGCTTTCGCCCATACCGAGGACATATTTCTGCGATTCCCGCAGGCGCGAAGCCAGGCGGGTGAAATCACTGTCTGACGAGACGATGCAGAAGCCGTCGAGGTTGCTCTGGTACAATAAGTCCATCGTGTCGATGATGAGGGCCGAGTCGGACGAATTCTTGCGGATTGTATTGCTGTACTGCTGGACGGGCTGGATGGCGTTATCTAAAATGGTATTGCGCCACGACGCCATCTGGGGCGTCGTCCAGTTGCCGTAAATGCGTTTGTAGATGACATCGCCGAGATTATTCGCTTCAGATAAGATGACGTCGATGTATTTGCTGGAAATATTTTCGGCGTCGATGAGGACGGCGAGTTTCATTTCTTGATTCATAATTTGATTACCTCTGTTTACATTACTTTTTTATTATATCATCATCCATAATAACTGTGCTATAATAAAACCAAGGCTGGAACGAAGGCGTTTATCCTTCACCAGGCCTATTTTTTTTAAGAAGGTGATACGCGTGAAAATGGAACATATGGCGCCTTTCTGCGTCGTCGCAGCCGGTATCTGCTGGGGCATCATCGGCCTGTTTACCCGCCAGCTGTCGGCCTATGGCCTGTCGCCCTTACAGATTACCTTTGGCCGGGCCCTGGTCACGGCCATCGCCATGGCTGTCGTCGCCCTATTCCGCCAGCCCCGTAGTTTGGCCATTGCGCCGCGGGATATCTGGATGTTCCTGGGGACCGGCCTGGGGAGCATCGTCTTTTTCAATATCTGCTACTTCACAGCCATCGAATTGACGACCTTGTCCGTCGCGGCTATCCTGCTCTATACGGCGCCGAGTATCGTCATGGTCTTTTCTATCTTCCTTTTCCATGAACGCTTTACGCGGCGCAAGGGGTTCTGCCTGGTCCTGGCCTTTGTCGGCTGCGTCCTGGTCAGCGGCTTAGGCATGGGTCATGTCGAGGCTGCCGGTATCCTGGCCGGTCTGGGCAGCGGCTTCGGCTACGCCCTCTATTCCATTTTTGGCCGCTATGCCCTGGCGAAATATGAACCCCTGACGGTCACGGCCTGGACCTTCATCATCGCGTCTTCAGGGCTCCTGCCTTTCTGCCATTTCGGCATGATCCTTTCCCTGGCCGCCGCCGTGCCCTATACGGGCCTCCTCTTCGCCCTTCTCGGCCTGATGTCGACGGCTCTGCCCTTTGGCCTCTATACGATGGGCCTGAAGCATATGGAAGCGGGCCGGGCATCTATCCTGGCTTCAGTGGAACCGTTGACGTCGACCGTCGTCGGCATTGCTATTTTCCATGAAGCCCTGACCCTGACCGGGGCGGCCGGCATGGCCTGTATCCTGGGGGCGGTCATCCTCCTGGCCAGGTCCGGATCCGCTAACGGATGAATTCAAAGCGGAATTTCCGGCCCGGCGTGATATAGTCGAGGAGAAATTCTTCGTTCGGCACGACTTTGGCGACGATGTTGGTCCGCTCTTCCGGCGGCAGTTCACATTTGACGATCTGGACTTCGCCCATATAACGCAGGAAATCGGCGTTGTCCAGGGTGATGTCGCCGCGGTGGAGACTGCGGAAGATGTCGCTGTCCGGTTCGATGATGCGGCCGTCCAGATGGGCCCGGCTGCCATTGGCGCGGATGACATCCCGCGACGGGTCGGGCCGGGCCGTGAAGGTATAGGACAACAGGTCCTGGATGTGCGGTTCCCAGCTGAGGAGTTTGGCCTTGATGACGACGACGTCCGTTTCTTCCCGGCCGGCCCGGGCCAGGTCGCGCAGTTCTTTATCGGCCGGCTTGTCGTCGCCGATGAAGACGGACTGGACGCCCAGGGCGGCCAAGTGGCGGGCTGCCAGGCTGACGTCCTGATGGCGGTGGAATTCCAGCGTCGGCAGGCCTTCATACAGCGGTGCCCGTTGGCCGGCCTGGCTGGCGACGAAGGCGCCGACGGACAGGCCACAGGCGTGGAGCCTGTCGGTCTGGGTCTTGAAATAGTCGAGGGCCAGGCCCGTGTGGGGACGGGGATAGAAGTTGTGCAGGCTGTCGATGTGGTCCAGCTGGGCGCCATTCTTCCGGAGGTCTTCCAGGTCTTTCCGGGTCAGCGTCGACGCGTTGACCTGGACGCGGACGATGTGGCTGTACATGGCCAGCTTGGCTGCATCGAAACCGTCGTCAAAGCGGACAGTTGTAATGCCCAGCTTGGCGATAACTTCCGGATCGAAACGGTCCATGCCCAGGCAGGCTGCCGAGGCCGGCGATACGTCGGCGACGATGTCGAGCTGACATTGCCGGGCCGTGTCCAGGACGGCCTGCAGTTCCTTGCGGAAGGCTGCCGGGTCCGTTTCAGGGATGTGGAATGACGTAAAGAGCCGCGTCATCCCCAGGGCAGCGGCCCGTTCGATGCGGGCCGTTTTTTCTTGGATCGTCCCTCCCAGGCCGGGATAGACGGAAATACCCGTTTCCATTTATTCACCCTCCTTCGGGTCGTCGAAACCCAAGAGCCAGGTTGCAATGAAGCCGGCCACGTAGGCTGTGACGAGTCCTAATAAATACATGGGGATGTTGTCCGTACTGGCTGCCAGAGGCAGGCCGGAAATGCCGATCGTCGCGGCGCCGACCATGTAGGCGGCCTGGACGGCGCCGCCAAAGGCTCCGCCGATGCAGGCCCCGATAAAGGGCTTGCCCAGGGGCAGGGTGACGCCGTAGATGAGCGGTTCGCCGACGCCCATGAGGCCGACGGGCAGGGCCGAGGCGATGGTCTTGCGCAGGGCCTTGTTCTTCGTCTTGGCATAGACGGCGATAGCCGCGCCGACCTGGCCGCCGCCGGCCATGGCCAGGATGGGCAGGAGAATGGTCACGCCGTAGCGCGACAGGAGTTCCGCGTGGATCGGCGTCAGGCCCTGATGGATGCCGACCATGACCATGGGCAGGAAGGTCCCGCCCAGGATGAAGCCCGTCACGGCGCCGCCGGTCCCGATGGATTCCGTCGCCGCATAGCCGATGGCTTCTGACAAATAGCCGCCCAGGGGCTGGCAGAGGAAGAGGGCCACGAAGGTCGAAATGACGACGACCAGGAAGGGCGTGACGAAGAGGTCGAACATATCCGGGACGAGGCGGTGGAGCTTCTTTTCCAGCCACGATGAAAAGAAGACGACCAGGAGGACGGCGATGATGCCGCCCCGGCCAGGGACCAGGGATTCGCCGAAGAGATTGATCTGAGCCAGGTTCGGATGGCTGAGGATGGCTGCCATGACGCCGCCCAGCATGGGCGAGCCGCCGAATTCCTTAGCCGCATTGATGCCGACGAAGATGTTCAGGCCATAAAAGGCGGCGTTGCCGGCGATGGCCAGGACCTGCATCAGCGGCTGGGCCGCCAGGGACGGGTCCATCTTGAAGGCCACGTTGAGCAGGCCCGTGATCAGGCCGCAGGCGATGAAGGCCGGGATGATGGGCACGAAGATATGGGCGATTTTCTTCAGGGCCAGTTTGGCCGGCGTCGCGTTCTTGCGGCGTATTTCTTCGTGAAGGGCCTGGCCGTCGAAGGGCCCCTGCTTATCGTCGCCGGCATCTGGCGCAGCGGCCGCCGGCTGTTCTTTACGGCCTGCTTCGACTAAGGGGGCAAAGGCCTGGTATAGTTTGGTCGCCTTGCCCGGGCCGACGATGATCTGCCATTCGTCACCGGATTTGTTGATGCCCATGACGCCGGGCAGTTTGGCCAGGTCGTCTTTGCTAAAGTGTTCATCCTTTACGGTCAGGCGCAGGCGGGTCATGCAGTTGTAAGCCTTTTCGATATTGCCTGCCGGACCGGTGATATCGTAGATGGCCCGTGCCAGTTTATCGTAATCCATGGGCAGCCTCCTTGAGGACGGCGGCGACATAGCCCTGGGCCGCTGTCAGGCGGTCTTCGGCTTCGCTGGCCGGGATGTGCAGGAGGACCATGACGATGGCCGTCTTGGCCCGGCCCTGACTTTCCCTGAGGGCTTCGATGGCCTTCTGGCGGCTGCAGCCCGTCGCCGTCATGACGATGCGTCGCGCCCGTTCTTCCAATTTCTGATTGGACGACTTGACGTCGACCATGAGGTTGCCATAGACTTTGCCCAGGCGGATCATGGCGCCTGTAGACAACATGTTGGCGATCATCTTCTGGGCCGTGCCGGCTTTCATGCGCGTCGAGCCCGTGACGACTTCCGGGCCGACGACGGCGCAGAGGTCGATGTTGGCACAACGGCCGATGGCCGAATGAGGCGAACAGTCGATGGCGATGGTAGCGGCTCCGACCGAGGCCGCATAGGTCAGGCCGCCGACGACATAAGGCGTCCGGCCCGAGGCGCTGAGGCCGACGACGACGTCGTCAGCCGTCAGGTTTTTGTCTATCAAATCCTGCCGGCCCAGTTCCGGCGAGTCTTCAGCCCCTTCTTTGGCCCGGAAGATGGCTTCATAACCGCCGGCGATGAGGCCCTGGATGCGTTCCGGGTCGGTGCTGTACGTCGGCGGACATTCGACGGCGTCGAGGATGCCCAGGCGGCCGGACGTGCCCGAGCCCATGTAGAACAGACGGCCGCCGCGGCGCAGTTTATCGGCAATGGTGTCGACGGCTTGGGCGATGGCCGGGATGATGGCGCCGACGGCATCGGCGACTTTATGGTCTTCTTCATTTATGATGCGCAGCATATCTTCGGTCGATACGCTGTCGATATGCTGGCTATGGCTGTTCTGCTGTTCCGTAGCCAGGGTTTCTAAATTGATCATGCTTGATTCCTTTCTTTCATGCAGTCGTGGCTATTGCCGCTTGGGAACAATATACACATCTCTAATTATAGAGAGTGTTTGAAAGACTTGCAATAGGCCTTTTTTTCATGAGCCAGCACCTTTATTTTTTTGCCGTTTCATGGTATGATTAATCTGCACGCAGCAGACCTGTGTGCCCTGTGCGCCCATAGCTCAGCTGGATAGAGCAGCAGTTTCCTAAACTGCGTGTCGGATGTTCGAGTCATCTTGGGCGCACCATTTTTTTATCTTGAATACAATCTAATCATTTTACAATCCGGAAAGGTGGGTTCTCTCATGTCCGATACCAAGAACCGGCTGGCTTCTTTCCATGAAGAAGTCATGCATGATGCTGATTATACGCTGGCTGAAGCCGTTGCCGAAGCCAAACGCTGCCTGAATTGCAAAGTACCGCAGTGCCGCAAAGGCTGCCCCATTGAAAATGAAATCCCCCAGTTCATACATGCCATGACCTTGGGCGATTTCGGCGCCGCTGCTGAACATATCTATCACCGCAGTGATTTGCCGGCTATCTGCGGCCGCATCTGTCCGAGAGAAAAGCAGTGCGAAGGCCACTGCATCCTCGGCAAAAAAGGCAAACACGTCGAAATCGGCAAACTCGAACGCTTCGTAGCGGACATGGCCCTGGATGGCGGCTTCCTGCCGCAGCCGGTCAGCCGTAAAACAGAAGGCCGCGTGGCCATCATCGGCTGCGGCCCGGCCGGCATGGCAGCTGCGAGAGAACTGGCTGGCCGCGATTATGATGTAACCATCTTTGAAGCCGCTTCCCAGCCCGGCGGTACCATGACCTATGGTATCCCGACTTTCCGGCTCCATAAGGAATTACTGCAGCGCGAAGCCCAGGCCCTGACAGCTATGGGCGTCACCATCGAATATAACGTCAAAATCGGCGTCGACAAATCCCTGGACGAACTGCAGCGTGATTTCGATGCCGTCTTCATCGCCATCGGTACGATGAATGCCTGGAATCTCGGCGTCGACAACGACACGATCGACGGCGTCGTCGATGCGGAACAGTTCCTGCGCGACGTCCAGCGCGTCCAGACCGGTGAAGTCGAACTAGCAGACCTGCCCGTACAGAAAGGCGACCAGGTCATCGTCGTCGGCGCCGGCAACGTCGCCATCGATGCGGCCCGCACGTCGCTGCGCCTCGGTGCGGACGTCAAAATCGTCTACCGCCGGGCTGAAAAGAACATGAAGTGCCTGCCGTCGGAATACGAAGAAGCCAAGGCCGATGGCGTCCAGTTCCAGTTCTATTCGGCACCGAAAGCCGTCGTCGGGACGGACCATGTAGAAGGCCTGAAATACGAAAAACAGCAGATCCTCGAAGATGCCACCATGGTACCGACGGGAGAATTCGGCGTCGTTCCGGCCAATAAAATCATCGCCGCCATCGGCAACAAGCCGGAATTGTCCGTCGTCAAAGCTCTCGGCGTCGATGCCAATGACGATGGCTACATCGCCGTCAAGGATATGCCTTACGGCCTGACCAGCAAAGAAGGCGTCTTTGCTGCCGGCGATATCGTCCACAAGCCGCAGACCGTCGTCCTGGCCATGCGCGAAGGGCGTAAGACTGCCGAAGGTATCGACCAGTACTTGAAGGCCAAAAAAGTCATGGCCGCTGTGAAAGCATGAGGAGGCCGCTATGAGTGAATTGACACGGCAGATACTGAAAGCCAATAAGTCTTTTGTCAAACAGTCCCTGTCCCAGGGCGGCTTCGATGAAGTCAGCAAGTATCCGAGCCGCAACCTGGCCGTCCTGACCTGTATGGACACGCGCCTCTTGAATTTCCTCGAACCGGCCATGGGCATCGCCCGGGGCGAAGCCAAACTCATCAAAGTCGCCGGCAATACGGCTTTTGAAGACTTTGACAGCGTCATCGGCAGCCTCATGGTTGCCGTCTACGAACTGCACGTCCACGACATCATCGTCATGGGCCATGACGACTGCGGCATGCTCAAGACGACGGCAGACAGCCTGTGCCGCCATATGGCCGAAGAAGGCATCGATGAAAAGGCCATCGCCGCCGTCCGCCCCAAATTGGAACAGTGGGCCGACCCCATTACCGATATCGACGCGTCTGTCTGCGATACGGTCCGCCGCCTGCGGGCCAATCCCTACTTGCCTTCATCCCTTACGATTTATGGTATGGTCATCCATCCGCACACCGGTGAAATCCGCGTCGTCGACGATGGAGAAGGCCAGGAACAGGAGGTATTATGAGTCTGGTCACACAACGAATGAAAGACCACGCCGCCGTCCTCGAGGCGACGATGGAGTTGATCCCGGATATTGAAAAAGCCGGGGCTCTGTTCAAAGAGGCCCTGGCTTCTGGTCACAAGATACTTTTTTGCGGCAACGGCGGCAGTGCTGCCGATTCCCAGCATTTAGCCGCGGAAATCGTCGGCCGCTTCCAAAAGGAACGGCGCCCGTTCCCGGCCATCGCCCTGACCGTCGACACGTCGATCCTGACGGCCATCGGCAATGATTATGGCTTCGATACGGTCTTTGCCCGCCAGGTCCGGGCCTTAGGCGAAAAAGGCGACGTCCTGGTCGGCATTTCTACGTCCGGCAACAGCCAGAACGTCCTGGAAGCCATCGATGCAGCCCGTGAAAAAGGCCTCACTGTCATCGGCCTGACCGCTTATGGCGGCGGCAAGATGAAGGAGGCCTGCGATATCTGCCTGGCCGTACCGGCCAAAGTGACGGCACGGGCCCAGGAAATGCATATCATGATTGGCCACATCCTCTGCGAAATCGCTGAGGAAGACATGTAATCAGCCGACGATTTGCTGGAACTGTTTGTTGTTCCGTATCTTATCGAAATGGCTCTGCGTCCGGGCTGCCTGGCGGACGTCTTCGCCGCCCAGGTCGATGGCCTGCTTCAGATAGGGCAGGGCCTGGTCGGCTTTGCCCAGGTCGCCGTAGATGGTGGCGATGCCGTAGTAACTCCAGGTATTGCCCGGGTCGGCGGCGATGACGTTCTTGAAATACGTCAGGGCCTTGTCGTATTGGCCGTCAATCTTATAGGCTAAGGCCAGGTTGTAGAAAGAAGCGACGTCTTTCGGGGCTATTTTCAGCGCTTTTTCGATGAGCTCGATGCCCTGGGAGACGTCGTTTTTGCTGCCTGTGCTGTTGCCGCGCATGGCCAGGGTGACGCCCTTATTGCTCAAGGCCTGATAGTTGTTGGCGTCGAGGGAAAGGGCCTTGTCGAAATCGTTCAGGGCTCCGGCATAATCGCCGGCCTGGTATTTTTTCAGGCCTTCGTCGCTGTAAGCCTGCGAATCGGCCTGGATGGCCGGTGCCGATGGAGCCTGTACGTCCTGTGCCGTCTGAGCCGGCTGGGGCTGGGATAGCTGTGTACTGCATCCGCCGCTCCCGGCAGCCAGGGCCAGCAGGAGCAGGATGGCCAAGTGTTTGTTCTTCATGTTCATTCTCCTGTTCGTCAATATGGAAATCCTATGAAACATATCATCAAAAAAGGGGACATCGTCCTCATCATTACGCTGCTCGTCTTATCTTTCATCCCGGAAGGCATCTTTTACCTGACCGGTAACGATGCGTCTGTGAGCCGGACGTATGCGGTCATCCAGGTCGACGGCAAGGTCTATAAAGAAGTTCCCTTGTCGGGCCACCATGGGACCGATGTCATCCCTATCCAGACCGAGGAGGGCTATAACCTCGTGGTCATCCAGGACGAGAGCGTCGGCATTACCGAAGCCGATTGTCCCGATAAAATCTGTATCAGTGAAGGCTTTGTCAGCAAGCCCGGTGCGACCGTCGTCTGCCTGCCGCACAAGGTGCTGGTCGAAGTGAAGTCCGCCGGCGATGACGAACCCGATGTCATTCCGGCCCATTAGAGGTACTTATGAAAAAGACATTTCACATTATTATCCTGGGCCTGTTCATCGCCCAGTCCCTGGTCTTATACGTCGTCGAAGGGATGCTGCCCGTGCCCTTCATCGCGCCAGGGGCGAAACTGGGGCTGGCCAATCTGATTACGGTCATCGCCCTCTATGCCCTGCCGCGTAAGCGCGACGTCTGTCTCATCCTGCTCGTGCGCATCATCCTGGCCACGGCCTTTGGCGGCGGCATCAACGCTTTCTTGTACAGCGTTGCCGGGGCGGCTTTCAGCCTGGGCGCCATGATGGTCCTGCAGAAGACGGGGAAATTCTCTATCATCGGTGTCAGCACGGCTGGCGGTATTTTCCACAACCTGGGCCAGGTCATCGTGGCCTCTTTGGTCGTAGAGAATATCAAGATCATGCTCTACCTGCCGATCCTGGCCGTCGCCGGCACGGGAACGGGCATCCTCATCGGCATTACGGCTATTTTCACCTTGCGCCACTTGAAGCGGCTGCCCATTTACCGGCGCATGCAAGAGGAAAATCAGGCGATTAATTGATTCGGATGGAGTTGAGTACTTCGTCAGCGAGCTTTACCTTATCTTCTTTGCTGCCGTCGCAGGCTACGACGACGATCCACGTCGCCGGGCCGTCGGCAAAGCCGATGAGGCGGGCCTTCATGGATTTATCCTGATACGTGAAGGTAAAGGTCTGGACGACGGCGTGCTGGCCGCTGACCGTCGTCGTGTCCTGGCTGACCGAGACGTTCTGGGCGTCGATTTTCGATAATACGGCGCCGGCTGCGGCTTCGGCCGTCTGGTTGAGGCGCTGGCTGATGGCCTGGCCCTGGCTGATGTGCAGGTCGTCGTACATCTGCTGCGTGTCGATGCTGTTGGTATAGATGGCGATGTACAGGCCGCCGTCCATTTCACCGTACAGGCGGCTGCCCTCGAAGTACCGCTGGGTCAGCGGGTCTACGGGGACGGGGAAGTCGAGCTTCTGGAGATTTCCCGGCAGTTTCAGGGAAATGGCCGAGCCCATGCCGTCGACGCGGCGTTCTTTGAGGGTAATCGTATAGCAGGCCGTCAGGCTCAGGGTAAGGATGAGCAGGCATAAAGCCAGACAGAGGGAACGGATTCGGGTATGAGTCATGAGTGCACCTCGCGAAAGTTATTTGAAAGGCAGGTATCCCCAGGATACGAGCAGGTAAAAAGCGGGATATAGAATAAGTATATATAAGAGCTGTGTCGTAATGAAAGGCGCCATGGCCAGATTGACGTTCAAGTCGTAAAGGCGCTCCGTAATCAAGGCGTTGATGGCACAGGGCGTAGCCATGACGATGACAATCGTCCCCAGGAGCACCGGGTCCGACGTGAAGCACAAGGCCAGGAAATACGATGCCAGCGGCGTCAGGACCATCTTGATGGGAATGAGGTCCAGCGTCTGGCGGGCATAGTCCTTGAAGTGGGAAAAGTCGATGAGGTAGCCGACGGGGATGAGGGCTACCCAGGCGCTGACGTGGATCAGGGCCTGGAAAATCGTCGTCCCCGCAGCGGGCCTGGGGATGCCGGCGGCGTGTAAGGCCGTGCCGATGACCAGGGCTACGACGGACAACTGGTTCCAGTTGATGAAGATCGATTTCCAGTTATCCTTGAAAAAGACGAAGAAATTGCGGTCCTTGCCGCCGTGCTGGTAGTAGTAGCCCATGGGGAAGAGGACGAAGAACATGAGCAGGTTCTGGAAGACGCCGATGATCTGGACGTAGGCATAGGACATTTCCCCGTAGAGAATGTAGCTGCACAGGCCGCCGAGCATCCCCGTGTTGGCCGGGATGGCGGCGATGAGGTAACTGCCTCGGTCGACGAAGGACGAGAATTTGCGCTGCCGTCCCAGCAAGAGGACGACGGCCAGCGGCAGGAGGCCGTTGAAAAAAGCGAAGAAAGGCAGGCTGAGCAAGTCCGTCCGCATGGGCAGGACCCAGAAGCTGAGCAGGGTCAGGGACGTCATGATGACGATGATGTTGAAGCGGATGAGCCAGTTCGACTGGTCCGGCGTCAGCCAGCTCCGCCTTTTGGCGACATATCCGGCAATCATGGGCAGGATGATGTCTGTGAAAATATAAACCATCCGGAGTGTCGTATCTTCCATGGCCGGATTCCCTCCCTTTACTTGCGGGCAGCGCGGAAGGCGTCGGCCAGGGAGAACGTCAGCGGTTCTGCCGGCTTGGTGGCGTCGATGATAGGCTGCATGATATCGCGGAATTCTTCTTTTTTCTTCGATAAGACGTAGAGTTTGGACGTGTTGCGGGCATCCCAGAGGGCGTCGTGCATCTGGCCGTCGAAGGTTTCTCCCAGGGTGCTGACAGCCTTGTCCAGGGAAATGACATTATCCAGGCCCAGGAGGTTGCAGTAAATCTGCTGGAAGTTCTGCCAGTGGTCGAGCATCCAGCGGACGCGGTCGTCGTGCTCGTCGATTTCTTTGAGGCGGAGTTCGCAGTCCAGCTGGCGCCAGTCATTTTCACTCCAGGCGAACATTTCGTAGGCATTGGGGCAGCCTTCGTTGCACCAGGTCAGGAAATGGTCGAAGGCCTGGCGGAAATGGGGTTTCCCGGCCAGCATTTCCATGGTGATACCTGTCAATTCCTGACAGGTCTGATTCATGGCTGTCGTATATTCGGGCAGCACATATTCCTTATACGACGAGATTTCATTCCCGTCTTCGTCTATTTTGACAGCACCGATTTCGATGATTTCTCCTTTGCAGATGCGGCGCGCTTCCTTCTGGTCCCGGCCGATAGGGTTCATCTCGAAATCGACAAATACGGCTTTCATCTAAATGCGGGCAGGATACTCCGACCTCTTAGGTCGGAGAGAAATGCCCGCCTCACCTCACTTTCTTATTAAGTAGAATTTCAGCAAAAAACAATGTTATAATATTTTTGATGAAGCAATATACATTTTAGAAAGGCAGGTGAGAATATGTCCGACCTAACCAAAACGATAAAACTTCGCATACATGTTACTCCTGAACAGGAAGTATTGTTCCGTCAAATGACGGAGCAGTACCGTCAGGCTTGCAACTTCGTGTCTCAATACATCTTCGACAATCAGTTCGACTTGACTTACCAAAGCCTCAACAAGAAACTGTATAGTGGCCTTCGTGGCTTGTTCGGCTTGAAGTCTCAATTAGCCCAGTCTTCTATCAAGACGACGATTGCCAGATACAAGACGGTCAAGCAACAGTTATTCCGAAAGCCTTATAGATACAAGGATGAGGATGGCAACTGGCAACGCATCCCTAAGACTTTGGAATGGCTCTGGAAACCCGTATTTTTTCGCCGGCCACAGGCTGACTTAGTCCGCAACCGAGACTACAGCTTCGTTGATGACGGGCAAGTCCTGTCCATCAATACACTCGGGAAAAGAACCAAATGTACCTTCGAAGGCGAACATTTCGCTGGATACCTTGATGGTTCCTATCAACTCGGTACTGCCAAACTGGTCGAACTGAAAGGGAGATGGTATCTGCATATCCCTGTTACCAAGGCGGTCGAAGATTTCCAGAAGGAGAACGTCCGCCATGTCGTCGGCATCGACCGTGGGCTTCGTTTCCTTGCAGTCAGCTATGACGAACAAGGCAAGACGGAGTTCGTCTCTGGCAAAAAGATTGCCACCAAACGCCATAAATTCCAAGAAGTACGGAAACAGCTCCAGGCCAAAGGGACAAAATCAGCGAAGCGTAAACTCAAAGCCATTTCTGGGCGAGAGAACCGTTGGATGTCTGATGTCAACCATCAGCTATCTAAGACACTCGTACAGAAATACGGCAAGGATACGCTTTTCGTACTCGAGGACCTTACTGGCGTCAGCTTCGAGGAAAGCAATCTTTCCAGAACCGCGAAACAGAACTATGATTTGCGGAGCTGGAGTTTTTACCAGTTGGAACAGTTCCTGACATACAAGGCTCACGAGAACCGTTCGGAAGTCCTGAAAGTGTCTGCGAAGTACACCTCCCAGCGTTGCCCGAAATGCGGGACTATCCGCAAGGCGAACCGCGACCACCATAAGCATCTGTACAGTTGCCAGTGCGGATACGAATCCAACGACGACCGTATTGGAGCCATGAATATCCAGCTTCTCGGAACTATGTGGATTTCAGGGGACAACCATCCTCGATATGAACGAGTAATGACTACCTTGGAGTAAACTCCTTGGTAAAGCGGGTGTTGTCAATCACCCGACGATGTAGGCGGATATAGGGAGACATCTTGGATGCCGTTAGCACCTATGCTTTTCCGACCTACAAGCTCCCACCTCGAACGCCGAAGGCGTTAGGTGGGGGTAGTTGACAAGAGTGTCTCCTTTCTGAATCTGATGACAACCATTATTATACCATAAGTAAAGGGCTTATCGCACGTGCGACAAGCCCTTTTAAGAGGATTCAGGCGGGCCGCCCTTGGGGCGGCCCCTACGAACCACTAGCCACTAGCCACTAAAACGCCGGCAGGATAGTTCCCTGGAAGTGTTCTTCAATGAATTTCTTGATCGGTTCAGACTGATAGATTGCCAAGACTTTCTTGTATGTTTCGTTGTTTTCGTCGCCCTGACGGACTGCCATGACGTTGGCATACGGCGAATCCTTCGATTCGACGAGGATCGAATCTTTCTGCGGGTTCAGGCCGGCCGGGATAGCGTAGTTGGTGTTGACGCAGGCCAGGTCCGTATCGTCGAGGGAGCGGGGAATCTGAGCGGCGTCGAGTTCGACGAACTGGAGGTTCTTGGGATTTTCGGTGATATCTGTTACCGAAGCGTCGACAGAGTTGCCGTTCTTCAATTTAATCAGGCCGGCCTGCTGGAGCAGGAGCAGGGCGCGGGCACCGTTGGTCGGGTCGTTCGGGATGGTGACTTTGGCGCCGTCCGTGACGTCTTTGATGTCTTTGAATTTATGGGAGTAAACGGCCATGGGCAGGATAATGGTCTTGCCGATGGAGGTGATCTTCAGGCCTTGTTTCTTGACGACGTTGTCCATGTACGGCTGATGCTGCATGGAGTTCATATCCAGGTCGCCTTCGGCCAGGGCCTTGTTCGGCTGGACGTAGTCGTTGAATTCGACGACTTTGATAGTAATGCCCTGTTTAGCTGCTTCTTTAGCGACTTCTTCCATGACTTCGGCATGAGGACCGGCAGTGACGCCCATCTTGATTTCTTTTTTGTCACCGGAAGCACCGGAATTGGAAGACGAACCGCAGCCGGCGGCAAAGAGGCACGTCGTCGTGATGAGAACGGCGGCGAAGAGTTTTTTTACTGTTGCGTTCATGTAATCATTTCCTTTCTGGATAACGGATAATAAGGGCTTGCCGGTCAAAAAGAAAAGCCGTCATACAGATGACGGCTCAATTTGCGATTCGTTCATCTGCCGGTATACACCGCTGGACTTGGCACCTATCCCGATAGGGGGTTGCCGCAGCGTCATCGGGCCATTCCCTCGACTGCTCTTGATGAAAGACAATGTATGGTTGTTGGTGTACATATTATCACCTGGAAGAGAATCTGTCAAGAAATATTGTGCTTCTTGAGGGAAATTTCTTTTTATGTTATAATAATACCGCTCATCGGAGGCTTATGCTCGTATAGTGTAAAGCCGGATAAGATGTCACTTCAGTCCTGCAGCGGAGGAAGGGCGCGTACGTAAACGCGTCTTTCGATAAAGATGCAGGACAGGGTGGTTTCTTGTCCGGCTTTTTTTAGTGTGAGGTGACAGAAATTGATGAATAAACGAGATATCCTTTGGCAGATTTATAGTGCCAAAGCCTTTTACTTCCTCGGCGGTTTCGGTTTTACGTCGTGGGCATCGCTCATTCCCTTCCTGAGGCAGCAGCTGCAGATTCAGGACGACCACCTGGGGTTCCTCTTATTGGCCGTCGGCTTAGGCGCCCTGATCATGATGATGCTGGCCGGTTCCATTGCCGGGCGCCTGGGCTGCCGCCGTTCTTTGACCATCGCCGGCCTGGCCATTGCCGTCGTCCTGAACGTTCTCTGTTATGTGCCGGCTTATGCAGCGGCCTTGGTCATGGCCGTCCTCCTCGGTTCGTCCCTGGGGCTGCTCGACGTCGTCGTCAACATCAACGGTATCTTCATTGAACGGAAAGTCCACAAGCGCCTCATGTCCGGCCTGCAGGCCATGTGGTCCCTGGGGAATTTCGCCGGCGCTGCCTTTTTTGCTTCCCTGCTCCACCTGGGCTTTTACTGGAAAATCGTCATGATTGCCGGCGCCGTCTTCATCGGCCTCTGCGTCTGCTTCTTTGCGCCCCATCTCCATGGGGAACGGCAGGCATCCGGCAAGGGCGCTTCCCTGGTCCTGCCCAAGGGGAAAATCGTCCTCATCGGCCTGGTCTGCACCATTGCCTTCCTGGTAGAAGGTTCTATCAACGATTGGAGCGGCGTCTTCATGACGACGGAAAAGGGCATCGACATTTCCCAATCCGGCCTGGGCCTGACCCTGTTCACGGCGTCGGCCTTCCTGGCCCGCCTGCCCGGTGATTCCCTGACCATGCATTTCGGGCCGCGGCGGCTGCTGGCCCTGTCCCTGCCCGTCGCCTTTGCCGGATTCCTGGGCATCCTGCTCATCAGCGGCGGCCCCTTCCTGTTTGCATCGTACGTCCTCATCGGCGTCGGCTGTGCCAACACCGTGCCAATCTTTTATTCCTCTCTGGGGACACAGAAAGACATGCCCGTAGCTGATGCTGTCGCCGCCGTCAGCACTATCGGCTACGCCGGCATCCTCCTGGCACCGGCCGTACTGGGCTTCATCGGCCGGGCCTTCAGCCTGACCGCCTCCTTCGCCTTAGTCACGGCCCTCCTGGTCATCATGTCCACCATGGCCATGCGGCTCTTGCGGGGGAAATAGTTTGTAGTTTGTAGTCGGGGATGTGTAAGAATCCCGTGACCGACTTGCGTAAACGGGCGCCCCACGTGGGCGCCCCTACTAACCCCTATCCCCTATCCCCTAACCCCTAACCACTAACCACTAGCCACTAACCACTTAAAAAGGGCTTGTCGAATGACGACAAGCCCTTTCTTCACGCCTCAATCACTTTCCCCGGGTTGAGGATGTCTTTCGGGTCCATGGCCCGCTTGATGGTCTTCATGATTTTCAGTTCGCCTTTTGGCGTGAACTGTTCCATATATTTCAGCTTCTTGGCACCGATGCCATGTTCACCGGCCAGGCGGCCGCCGACGCTGTAGGCATAGGCGTAGACCTGCTGGTGGAATTCTTCGACGTTCTTTTCCCATTCTTCGTCGCTCATATCCATCTTGCAGAGGACGATGTGCAGGTTGCCGTCGCCGATATGGGCGTTGATCTTGACTTCAAAAGGATAGTTCTTACCGATGTCCATGATTTTTTCAATGGTCCCGGCGATTTTATGTACCGGAACGACGACGTCGTCCGTGAGGAAGACCTTGCTCTGGAGTTCGACGGACGTCTGGCAGTTACGGCGCATATTCCAGACGCGGTCGTCAGCTTCCAGGACTTCGGCAGCGCCCGATTCTTCACAGATCGTGCAGACAGCGTCCATCTTGGTGTCCAATTCGTCTTCGTGGAACGTTTCGACGGTGATGATGACGTAAATGCCGTCGTCGTAGTGCGGCATGTCCTTGTAATGGCAGTAGTCAGCGCAGCCGCGGACGTAGGAATTGTCCATGTATTCGACGCTGGTCGGGTCGATGCCGGCTTTCATCAGCTTCGGCACCATGTGCAGGGCCTGGCGCGGGTCCGTGTAGATGGCCAGGACGTCGAAGCGGTACGGCGGCAGGGGGATGAGCTTGACTGTGACTTTGGTGATGATGCCCAGCGTCCCTTCACTGCCGATGATGAGCTGTTCCAGGTCGTAGCCGGTAGAGCATTTCTTGAGGATGCGGCCGCATTCGACGATATCCCCTGTAGGCGTGACGATTTCCAGGCAGTAGACTTGGTCGCGGGTGACGCCATAGCGGACGGCGCGCAGGCCGCCGGCATTGGTGGCCAGGTTGCCGCCGATGAGGCAGCTTTCGGCGCTGGACGGGTCGCCGGCATACATGAGACCGACTTTTTTGGCGGCGTTCTGCAAGTCTACCGTGCGGACGCCGGCTTCGACGGTCATGTACATGCCTTCTTCATTCAGTTCGATGATCTTGTTGAGACGGTCCATGCAGAGGACCAGGCCGCCGCAGACAGGGATGGCACCGTCGGCCAGGCTGGTGCCGCCGCTGCGGACGGTAATGGGGAAGTCGTATTCATTGGCCAATTTGACGATGTCCGAGATTTCCTGGGCATTGGCCGGTGATACGGCTGCTTCCGGGAGATGGAACATGGCCGGATTGGTTTCATAGTCTGTCTGATACTGTAAGAGCAGGTCTTTATCGGTCTTGACATAAGTCGGACCGGTAATGGCCTTTAATTTTTCAATGATTTCTGCCGTAATAGGCTGATAAGTTTTCAAGCGAAGGGCCTCCTTATAAAAATCGGTTGTCTTATTTTACCACGCCCGCTTTGCTTAGGGAAGGCATCAGAACTTGAAATCGATTGTTGCCGAGACGCCGACGCCCTGGACGCGGCTGAGGTTGGTGACATTCGTCGTCGCCATTGGGATGAGGGCATTGGCCCGGGCGATGCCGTTGAATTCCCCTTCCAGCTGAGCGACGGCCTTGACCTTTTCGACCTGTGCCGATGGGCCGATGACCTGGACGGCGCCGATATATTTACCCGTACCGACACTGACGATGGGGACGACTTTCGTCGCGTAGTCCGTGCCGACGCCGTTCTTCATGAGCAGTTTGTTGAGGAAATCATTGATGGAATCGCCGTATTTGGAAACGAGGACGGAAATGCCGCCGACTTTCAGGATAGAGCCGAGGTTGAAGGCCTGGACGGCCGTGCCACCGGCAAAGCCGAGGAGCGATGCAACCGTAACGGCTGCGATGAGTTGTTTTTTCATGGAAATACCTCCTAATTTACACTTTTTTGGGACTTGTGCCGCGGGCCAGCGAGGCCGCGACGGCGAGGAAACAGAGGACGGCCAAGATGACGAACGAAGCGTGCAGGGCGGCTACGACGCCATCCGCATAAGACGGCTGTTTGGCCGTCTCTGTCGTCATGATGAAGGTGACGACGGCCATGCTCAGGGCCTGGCCGAGGTTGCGCGATAAGGCCAGGATGCTCGAAGCGATGCCGTGATGCATCTTTTTGACCGACCCCATGATGGCGCTGTTGTTGGGCGCGCCGAACAGGGCTGCGCCCAGGCCGATGAAGACCAGGAATATGGCGGCGCCGCTGACGGGGATGTGCGGGAACAGGGCGAATGCCGTCAGCCCCAGGGCCGTCAGGACGAGGCCGATAGAGGCAATGCCCCGTGGGCCGTATTTATCCGACAAGTCGCCGGCCCGGGGCGACAAGAAGGCCATGATGATGGGCTGGACCAGGAGAATGGCTCCGGATACAGCCGGCGGCAGGCCGAGGATGACCTGGAAATAGAGGGATAACAGGAAGGACACGGCATACGTGGAGCTGTACTGGATGAGGGCAGCCAGGTTGGACATGGAAAAAGTCAGGTTGCGGAACAGATAGAGTGGCAGCAGGGGGTGGAAGGACTTGCCTTCATGGATGACGAAGATGACCAGCAAGACCAGGCCAATCCAGAAAAAAGCACTGTAATCTTCAAAGGATGATAGCCCGTACAGCGCGCAGAGGATGCCGCTGACCGATAAGGCTGTACTGACCAGGTTGACGAAGGGAGCGCCGTTGGCATACCATTCTTCTTTGATGGGCCGGATGAAGGCGTACGAAATGATGATGGCCAGGGCAGACAAGAGGAAGATACAGCGCCAGCCGACGAACTGCGTCAGGGCGCCGCCGATGACCGGACCCAGGGACAGGCCAAGATAGGTCAGGGCAACGGCCCGGCCGAGGATATGGCCCTGATGGGCTTCATCCGTCGTGGCCAGGAGCAGGGGCATGTAAGATACGTAGACGCCGGACAGGGCGATGCCCTGGATGGCCCGCAAGATGATGAGCATCGTCAGGGTCTGGGCGAAGGCCGCCGCCGCTGTCGCCATGGCAAAGACGATGAGCGACAGGGAATAGGTCCGCCGCCGTCCATGGACATCGGAGACCTTTCCCAAAGGCAGGAGAAAAGCAGCCGTCGTCATCAAGAAAATCGTCACGACCCAGCTCATGCGGTCCGGCGCGACGCCGAACTGACCGGCCATGACGGGGATGGCGATATTGATAGACGTAGAAAGAAAAGGCCCGACAAAACTGATCAGGCAAATCGAGTAAAAAATCCGTTTTTCCGTCGACATATCCGCACCTCACAAACGTAATCATTCTGCTCCTATTATACCATATGAGCCGGAGCCGGTGGGAGCTGGCGGAGAAAATCGCGGACTAAGAACGTGCAGAAATAAGGAAAGGTGTAAATATCGTTTTCATGGCCGATGTTGCCGCCGATGAGCTTGATGCCGAAGCGGATGTCACTATAAGACGGGCTTTTCGACGAAAAACGGCTTTTTCTGAGGACGCTCTTTCCACTGAATGAGGAAGTCATCGATTTTTCGCTTTAAAAGCAGTATCTGAGCGAGTCAAAATAATGTTTGTTATAATGATATGCTAACGTGAATTTTTTTGCTAATTTATTAGAAAATATATAAAAAGATGAAACTATACTTGACAAGTAGCCTTTTGAATAGTACCATAGGCGTAAACATTGAGAAATGCGATAACCAAAACAAGTACATCTGTGTACTGCGTCAGAGAGTGCAGGTCTGGGGCTGAAAGCCTGCATCGTTGGGAAACAGGATGGAATGCCTTTGGTTGCATGGCTGCGGAATTTAGTATGCAGCTGCGTCTGACCGGCGTTACACGGTTATGAGATACAGTTTTGGCTGTAAACAGAGTGGAACCGCGGGCCACCGTCTCTGTCATAGGAGATGGTGGCCTGTTTGTATATCCACAGAAGGATATAGAGAAAATGAGAAAGAGGGGTTATGAATGATACAGGACATAAATCAATATATTCATGATGAATTTCAATGGTTCCATCGTCATCCGGAACTATCTTTTAAAGAAATAGAGACGACCAAACGGATCCGTCAAGACTTACAAAAAGGCGGGCTTCATATTTTGAATCTGCCTTTGGAGACGGGCGTCGTTGCAGAGGTCGGAACAGGAAAACATCCTATTGTTGCTATCCGCTGCGATATTGATGCCCTGCCGGTTACGGAAAAAGCTGACGTACCTCATCGGTCAGAACATCCCGATTGTATGCATGCTTGCGGACATGACTTCCATACAGCTTCTATTTTGGGGGCAGCTTATTTATTGAAAGCACGGGAAGCCGATATTCAAGGAACTATCCGTATTATTTTCCAGCCGGGAGAAGAAGGTCCGAGCGGAGCCTTGAAAATCATTGAAACGGGCATTATTGATGATGTCGATGCGATTTTTGGAATGCACTGCACGCCCCTTCTCGATGTCGGTCAAATGGGGATCATCGATGGTCCGGCCATGGCGGCTGTCGATGCTTTTCGTATTACTTTTCATGGCAAGGGCGTCCATGCAGCTCATCCGGATAAAGGTATCGATCCCATCGTAACAGCGTCTGCTTTTGTCGGTGCTGTCCAGACTGTGGTCAGCAGGAATATGGATCCCTTCGCCGCTACTTTGGTCAGCGTTACCCATATTGAAGGCGGTCACAACTGGAATGTCATTCCTGATGAAACTTTTGTTGAAGGTACGACGCGGAGTATGAGTAAAGAAGGGCGGCAGGCTATTCGCAATCATATCGAATCCTTGGCCTCTTCCACCGCTGCTGCTTATGGCGCCAAGGCCGAAGTCCATTGGATTCCAGGGCCGCCGGCATTGATTAATGATGCTCATTGGGGAATCTTAGCCCGTAAGGTAGCTGATAAACAGGGCTTTGATAAACAACCGATGGCCCCGTCACTGGGAGGCGAAGACTTTGCCTTTTATTACGATAAGGTACCTGGCTATTTTGTTTTTGTCGGGACTGGCCATTCCTACCCGAATCACAATGCTAAATTCAAGGTAAATCCAGCCGCACTATATCCGGCTTCACAATATATGGCTGAACTGGCCTGCCAGGCAGTAGAACAGATTCAGCAAGAAGGGAGCAGCAAGGGATGATTCAATTTAAAGATGTCAGCAAGACCTTTAAAAGCAAAGGTGTTACGACACAAGCATTACAGCATGTATCACTGACTATTGATGACGGAGATATGTTTGGCGTCATCGGGTTCAGCGGTGCAGGTAAATCGACGCTGCTGCGCATGGTCAACGGCCTAGAAATGCCGACCGAAGGTCATGTAGAAATCAACGGCCAAGATTTGAGTAAAATTTCTCACAATGAAATGCGTAAACTTCGCAAATCCATTGGTATGGTCTTTCAGCAATTCAATCTTCTCGACTCGAGGACCGTTTTTGACAATGTAGCTATTCCTTTACGGCTTAATAAAGCGGATAAAGACAAGATGCATAAAAAGGTCATGGAACTTTTGGAATACGTCAATCTGGCGGATAAGGCCGATGCTTATCCGGGTCAACTTTCTGGCGGGCAAAAGCAGCGTGTTGGCATTGCTCGCGCACTGGCTACGAATCCGTCTATTCTCTTATGCGATGAAGCGACAAGTGCACTGGATCCGGAAACGACGGAATCGATTTTGCAGCTCCTTGAACGGATTCATAAAGAGTTAAATATTACCATGCTTATCGTTACGCATGAAATACAAGTTATTCAGCGTCTATGCAATCGTGTGGCCGTCATGGAACATGGTAAAGTCGTAGAAAGAGGATCTGTGCTGGAAGTCTTCAGTAATCCTCAGCAGGATATGACTAAAAAATTTGTCCGTACGGTTATTCCCGACCAGATTCCGCCGTCTGTCGTTGCCAAGATTCATGAAGAAAAAGATAATTATAAAATTTTGAAACTTCGTTTCCTTGGCGATAATGCGACAGACCACCTTATGTATCATATCAACAAAACCTTTTCCGTCCAGACGAATATCCTCTTTGCATCAGTCAATGAATTACAAAAGACGATTCTTGGTATCTTCATCCTTCAGATTATTGGGAATGATGCAGAGATTGCCAAGGTTATTCAATACATTGATGAACAGCAGGTTCAGTGGCAGGAGGTTGATTTGTAATGATTGATTTAGGTGTGCCTATGTCGCAGATTATTTTGGCGGCAGAACAGACTGTATATATGGTCTTCGTTTCGTTATTCTTAGGGACTATTTTGGCAATTATCATGTCTGTTGTCCTGGTGCTGACTAATGATGATGGCATTTTGAAGAATAAATATGTCTATACTGTTCTCAATACAGTTATCAACATTATTCGCAGTATCCCGTTTATCATCTTGATGGTTTTTATTTTGCCATTGACTAAAATGATTGTTGGGACTCGTATTGGGACGACAGCGGCTTTAGTTCCACTGGTCATTTTCATTGCGCCTTACTTGACCCGGCTTTTTGAAAATTCCATTTTGGAAGTCAGCAAGGGGATCGTGGAAGCGGCGCAGTCCATGGGAGCGTCTTATTTTGAAATCGTTTGGTATTTTCTGCTTCCTGAAGCTAAAAGCTCTCTTATTCTATCGATTACGACTGGGACTATCGGCCTTATCGGAGCGACAGCTATGGCTGGTGTCATTGGGGCCGGTGGCGTCGGTGACTTAGCTTTGACCTATGGCTATGAACGATTGAATACGCCGCTCATGTTCTTTACGGTCGTCATCTTAGTTATCTTTGTACAAATCATTCAATCCATTGGCAATCATTTTGCCTATAAGACGCGCAATCATTAAGGTTGCACACTTATCATATATAGGGATGTTCATTTAGGGGGTATTCATATGAAATGGAAAACATGGAAAAAATTTGGTGTCATTGCGATGGCCGTCATCATGGGCGCTGCTTTTCTTGCCGGTTGTGGCAGCGACAGCAATAATGCATCTAGCGCCAACAAAAAGGAACTGACGTACAGTAAGTCTCAGGGACCGTATTCCGACCTCTTTGAAAAGGGAATTAAGCCTATTTTGGAAAAGAAAGGCTATAAAGTTACCGGTAAGGATATGTCTGATTTATTGCAGGCCGATGTAGCTTTGAATGAAGGTGAAGTAGATTTCAACGTTGAACAGCATACGGCTTATATGGAAAACTTTAATCAAAAACAAAATGGCCATTTAGCGGCTATTACGCCGATTCCGACTGTTCCGGCCGGTATTTTCCCGGGTTCTAAGACTTCTTTGGACCAGGTTGCTGATGGCGATACGATTGCCGTTCCAAACGATGCTTCTAATACAGCTCGTGCTTATGCCCTGATCCAGAAAATCGGCTGGATTAAATTGGATCCCAATAAAGACTTGTCGACAGTTACCCAGCAGGATATCGTAGAAAATCCGCATCACTTGAAATTTACAGAAATGAAATCTTTAACTATCCCATCTGTACGCAGTGATTTCAGTTACATTGTCATCACTGGCGCTATCATTTACAATGCTAAAATCGATCCTCAGACGGCTTTGGCTAAAGAAGATATCTTACCGCATCTCCTGTTACAGCTCGTTGTCCAGGATAAAGATAAAGATGCACAATGGGTCAAAGATATTGCCGATGCATACCATTCCGACGAATTCAAAGAGTATATGAAGAAAAACAATAATGGCCTTTGGTTCGTACCTGAGGGAGAATAATCGCTAGTTTTTTAAAAGAACCTGGCGATTTCTTCCGGCGTATCGACGAGGAAGCGGGCACCGTGGGCTTTCAAAAAAGTTTTGGAACGAAAACCCCAGGTGACGCTGATGCAGTCCAGGCCTGCGTTTTTGGCGGTCTGGATGTCGATTTCAGAATCGCCGATGTAAACAGCCTGTTCCGGCGTGAGTCCTAAGTCTTTCAAGGCTTTGAGGACCATGTCCGGCGCAGGCTTTCGCCGTATCTGGGGCTGTTCGCCCAGGGAGAGATCGAAGAGGTCCTGAAAATAGTCGGCTGTCAGTTTCTGTACGGCCGGGTCGGGTTTTTTAGAGACGACGGCCGTTTGGATGCCATTGGCCCGGAGCTGGCGGAGGAGCTGGCTGATGCCGGTGTATTCTCCCGTCTGGATGGCGCAGTGGGCGGCATAGTAGGGACGGAAGATGTCCTGGATGCGGCGGACTTCCTGGGCATCGACACGCGGTGTAATCGTATCGCCGTCCTGGCCGACGTATTCCAGCTGTTCGTAAGAGGCAATCCCCTTTTCAATGGCCAAGGCGCGGGTAATGGCCACTTGGACGCCGCTGCCGAAGAATTGGCGGACCTGGGCTGTCCCATAGGCATGGTCGTGACCTGTTTCGGCTAAGACGTGGTTCAAGGCGCTGGTCAGGTCTTCCAGGGTATTGAGGACGGTACCGTCCATATCAAAAATTGCGGCTTTATATGTTTTATGTTTCATATTCTTCTCCATGGTTACTTTATTTTTTGCCATTTTAGCGCAGGCTGCTGGCATAAATCTTTTCCAGGTTGTCGCGCATGCGATCCAGGTAGGATTCGTCATCTTCACTCGTTTCGATGGTATGGATCGTTTCGACGCGGGCACCGACTTCACGGGCCAGGGTTTCTGACGTTTTCGGGCTGACCATGTCTTCGACGAAGATGGTCCGCACGTCGTTGGCCCGGCAATAGTCGGCCAGGCGGGCCAGCTGGCGGGCACTGGGTTCGCCGCTGGAAAAGACGGATTCGACGCTGTGCTGGGTCAGGCCGAAGTCGCGGCAGAGGTAGGCAAAGGCAGCGTGGCCGGTGACGAAATCCTTGCGGGGAACGCTGGCGAATTTGCGGGCATATTCGTCTTGCAGGGCCTGGAGCTGTTTTTTGTAATTCGCCGCATTGTTGCGGTAATAGTCGGCGTTGGCCGGGTCGGCTTCAGCCAGGGCGGCGGCGATGTTAGATACTTCGATTTGGGCGTTTACCAGGCTCAGCCAGATGTGAGGGTCGTAGGCGCCGTGTTCTTTGACATCTTCCTCATCGGTCAGGGCGATGGGCGTGACGCCTTGCGAGGCATTGACCGTATGGAGGGATGTATTCTTGGCTGCTTCGACGACCTTAGGGGCCCACGGTTCCATGCCCAGGCCGCTGTAAACGAAGAGCTGAGATTTACCGAGATGTTTAATAGTCTGCGTCGTCGGTTGGAATTCATGGGGCTCTGTCCCATCGGGGATGAGGGTGTAAACATCGACTTTATCACCGCCTACGGCTTGAGTGAACTCTTTCAGAGCGTCGAAAGTGACAGCGACTTTTAATTTCCCGTCATCGGGGACATCGGCGGCGGGACCACAGCCAGCCAGGCCGATGATGCATAAGCAGGCCGCCAGGACCATGCCGTAACGGGCCAGGCGGTTGAGGGTATGTAACAACATTGATAAGACCTCCTATGGCGTCCATCGTATCACGGGCGCCTTTTTTTGTCAATTATTTGCAAATGCCTTGCATTTTCGTTTTCACGGGGCTATAATAAGGGCTCGAGACTACGACAAGGGAGGCAAGCTATGATTGATTTACAGCACGTTTATTTCGCCTATGAACACGGTCAGTACCTGTTAGAAGATGTCAACATGACCATCCGCGACGGCGACTATATTTCCGTCGTCGGTGAAAACGGCAGCGGCAAGAGTACGCTCATCAAACTCATCCTGGGCCTGTTGTCGCCGAGCTGGGGGTCCATTTCCAATACCTATCGCCATCGGGCCTATGTGCCCCAGCGCTTCGAGACGCTGAACAGCCAGTTCCCGATTACGGTCTGGGAAGTCCTCAACTGTTACCGCCAGGTCCTGCACTTGAAGCATAAAGAAATCATCCGGGACTGCCTGGAACAGATGAATGTCTATTCCCTGAAGGACCAGCTCATCGGCAACCTGTCCGGCGGCCAGTGCCAGAAGGTCCTCATCGCCCGGGCCCTCATGGGCCATCCGGACCTGCTCATCTTCGATGAACCGTCGACGGGAATCGATGTGCGCAGTCAGGAAGAGCTCTACCCGTTTATCAAGGATTTAAATGAAAATAAAGGCGTCACGGTCATTACGGTCGAACACAATCTGAAATTCGCTGTCCGCAATTCGACGAAGATGTTCCACGTCGTCGGTGGCCGCGGCCATTTCTGCTCGCCCAAGGCATATCTCGATGAATATGTATCAGCCACGATGGGAGGGGATAAGTAATGTTTGAATATGCCTTTATGCAGAATGCTTTTATCGTAGCCCTGCTCATTTCTATCGTCTGCCCGCTCATCGGCATGTTCCTGGTCCTGCGCCGCTATTCCATGATTGGCGACGCCTTGTCCCATGCGTCCCTGGCCGGCGTGGCTGTGGGTCTCCTCTTTGACTGGAACCCCGTTCTCAGCGCCTTTGGCCTGACCAGTTTCTTCGGCATCCTCATCGAAGTCCTGCGCCGCCGCTTCCGCCGTTATGCCGAGCTCATCCTGGTCATCATCTTATCTCTCTCCGTGGGCATTGCCATTACCATCATCAGTGCCGGCCTGGTCCACACGAATGTCGAATCCTTCTTGTTCGGCAGTATCCTCACCGTGTCGACGGGCGATGTCTACTCCGTCGTCGCCCTCAGCGTCATCTCCCTGGCCGTCATTGCCAGACTCTATCCCCAGCTGGTCATGCTGACCTTTGATGAAGACGGAGCGCAGATTGCCGGTGTCCGCAGCAAGCTCATCAACTATATCTTTGCCGTCCTGGTAGCGGCGACGATTTCCGTTTCTATCCGCATCGTCGGCATCCTGGTCATCAGCTCCCTCATCGCCCTGCCCGTGGCGACGGCCCTGCAGCTGCGCAAAGGCTTCCGGCGGACCCTCATTTACTCCGTCGTCTTCAGCTTCATCGACATTCTGTCGGGCCTGCTGCTGTCGTACTACATCGATGCTGCGCCTGGCGGCGTCACGGCCTTGACGTCAGTTGCCATGCTGCTTCTGGTCATTGCCTATAAAGAATGTGTCTTTTCCCTGCAAGAAAAGAGGCGCCGTCCATGAATGACGATTATAAAGCCTGTTTACGCGAACATGGCCTGAAGAGTACCAAGGCCCGCAACGGCGTCCTGGATATCCTGAGCCGGGAAACCAGTGTCGTGACCGTCGAAACCGTCTATGCAGCCCTGTTGGAACAAGGATGTAAAGTCAATTTTTCCACAGTGTACCGCATCCTGGAAATGTTTACAGAGCGTAAACTGACAGAAAAGATATTCCTCCCCGATGAAGGGAAATACGGCTTTTCCCTCCGCCGTCCCGGCCATACACACAGGCTCATCTGTTTACAATGCCATAAAGTCGTGGATCTAGCTCATTGTCCGCTCAGCGACTATGAAAAAGAAGTGGCCCAAAAGACACAGTTCGACATCGTCGGCCACAGCCTGGAACTCTACGGCTATTGCCCGGAATGTAAGAAGGGGAGATAATCGCTAGTGGTTAGTGGTTAGTGGTTAGTGGTTAGTGGTTAGTGGTTAGTGGTTAGTGGTCATTTGCTAGGAGCATCACCCAAATTCCTAACGGGTCGCCCACGTGGCGGGCCTTACTAGAAAAGGGACTACGCATGATGGTATAAGCCTTCATACGATAGTCCCTTTTCTAGTAGTGGTTGTTATTAAATTTATAAAAAAGAAAAAGCAACCTCTCAGTCAGCTTTGCTGACAGCTCTCCTATGAGGAGAGCCACGAACTGCGGCCTGCGAACTGCGGTCTGCGGGCGCCCCACGGGGCGCCCCTACGAGCCACTAACCACTATTTACTTAACAAATTTAATGAAATCCGGTTTCCGCGGGGCTGCGGCCGGTTCCGGGCCGTCGCCGTAGCCGACGATGCAGTGGCCGACGCCGACGAGGTGTTCCGGCAGGCCCCATTCTTTGAGGAGGGCTTTCCCTTCGGGCGTTTCAAATTCTTCTTTGGCCCGGTTGATCCAGCAAGAGCCGAGGTGCAGGGAAGCGGCGGCATTCATGAGATTGCCCAGGATGAGGCAGCCGTCGGACCAGGCGTTGGGGGATTTTTCCATGTCGGCCAGGACCAGGAGGACCGTCGGGGCGCCGTACATGGGGTCATTCGTCGTGCCCATGATTTTGGCGTTGAGAGCGCTCAGGCGGGCCAGGGTATCCGTATCCTGGATGACGACGATGGTACAGGGCTGCAGGCCACGACCGCTGGCTGCATAGGTGCCGGCCTGGAGAATCAGATACAAGTCTTCATCGCTGATCTGGGCCTTTTTGTACTTGCGGACGCTGCGCCGCGTGATGAGGGTATGGATGGTTTCATTCATGACATTCACTCCTAAGTAAAAGTATTTTGTTGCGATTTTGTTATCATTATAGGGCATTTTTGATTTAGAGGAAAGGCTTTTGCCAGGACATTTCACGCCTTTTTAGGACTTTTTATAATTCCTTCATAATTCATTTACCTTGTCTGTACCCTGTGCGGGCCTTATTTGTGACGCCTCTAGCAGTATATGTGAAAAGTGTGCTATAATAAAACGATTAAGACAGACAGTGATAAACAGCATTAGGAGCGATTGCATTGAAACGACAAGCACCGGAACTTTCACAACAATATATCCAGCCTTTGGCCGATGTCTTCAAAGTCCTCGGCGATCCGACACGGCTGCGCATATTGCGCGTCCTCATGAATCAGGAAGTCTGCGTCCGGGATATTGCCGATGAACTCGGTATGGGCCAGTCTGCTGTGTCCCATCAGCTGCGCATCCTGCGCGATGCCCGGCTGGTCCAGTTCCGCCGGGACGGCAAGACCGTATACTATTCGCTGGCCGATGCCCATGTCTTTACGCTGCTCGACGTCGGCCTGGAGCATGTTGCCGAATAAAAGGGGTACATAAAAGGGGAGTAGTTTATGTATGTTTGTTTAATGCGTCACGGAAAGGCCCAGCCTTTTGATCTGCATCAGCCGGATAAACTGCGTGAACTGACTGAAAAAGGGTGTAATCAGGCTTCGTCCATGGCGAAATGGGCCTCGTCATGGTGGCCGTCGGGGAAAACGGCCCTGTGGGTCAGCCCATACGTGCGGACGTGTCAGACAGCCGCTTATTTAGAAAAGCATCTGCCTATTGAGCAGTTCCATACGCATAAAGCCATCGCTTCTGGTGACTTAGTCGCCGTATACAACGAGATTTTGAGCCGGGAAACAGCTGATGTCGTGTGCATCATCGGCCATTCGCCGTTCCTTGACCGCTGGGCTCAGGCCTGGACGGGGACGGCTGTCGACTTCAAGACGGGCAGCATGGCCCTATTCGACTTCGACGTCCACGGCGGCCGCATCGGTTCGGCATCGCTGCTTTTCTATGTCCATCCGAAGGCCTTGAAATTTTTGGGACCTTCTTACAAAGAATAAATTGGAGGTTGTACTCATGATGAAACATGTATTATCCATTGCCGGGACGGATCCTTCTGGCGGAGCCGGTGCCGCTGCGGATTGCAAGACTTTTTGTGCCCACGGCTGCTTTGCCTTGAATGTCATTACGGCCGTCGTTTCCCAGAACACCCAGGGCGTGCGCGGCTATATGGACATCACGCCGGACCTCATTGCTTCGCAGATCGATGCGGTCTTTGAAGATATCGACGTCGACGCCGTCAAAATCGGCATGGTCAGTGTACCTGAAACGATCCGCGTCATCGCCGATAAATTGAAACAATACCAGCCGCCGTATATCGTCATCGATCCGGTCATGGTTGCTACCAGCGGCCATCGCCTGCTGGTACCGGAAGCCGAACAGACGCTGAAGGAAGTCCTCCTTCCCATGGCCGATGTCCTGACGCCGAATCTGCCGGAAGCCGAAGTGCTGACAGGGAAATCCATTGAAAGCCTGCACGACATGGAAGAAGCGGCCAAGGCCATTGCCGCCATGGGTGCCAAAGCCGTCCTGGTCAAAGGCGGTCATCGCATTGCCGATGCGACGGATATCCTCTTCGACGGCCATGATTTTCATTATTATAAGGGGAAACGCCTGGAAAGCACGAGTACCCATGGGACAGGCTGCTCCTTATCGAGCGCCATCGCCTCGAACCTGGCCAATGGCCTGAGTCTGCCAGACGCAGTCGGTGCGGCGAAAGAGTACGTCTTTGAAGGCATTGCCCATGCTGAACCCATTGGCAAGGGCCATGGCCCGATTCATCACTTTTATGAATTATATAAGAAAGCAGGGTGGACAAAATGAGATTGACACATTCTTGGAAGAAAATGTGCTGCCTGGTCATGGCAGCTGCATCGATCGGCGGTATGGCACTGGCTGCTTCACCGCAGGCAACATATGAAGAAGCGGCCCGCAACATGGCGGCCCATCCTCAGGGCTCTTATACGCTGAAACTGGGCCTCAAGATGCCCTTTGTCGGCGAAGGGGCCGTCGTCAACAATATCGACGTCCAGGAACGGCCTTTCGTCATCCAGTCCCAGGCTAAGGTAACGGGTTTTGCTGCGACGACGATGAAGAAAGTCCCTGAAGGGAAAGCCTATGCCGTCCAGAACGGGAAAAAAATCGACGTCTATTACCAGGAAGATGGCGATGAATGGGAAAAGAAGAGCTATGATTTGAAGGACAGCAAGCCCTTGGCCGATTACCTGCGTCAGGACTACAATGTCCTGGCTGGCGTGAAAAAAGTCACCGCTGCCGGCGGCAATGATTACAACGTCGTCTTCGACGCTTCCCATATCTATAATCCGGCCGACCAGGCCCAGTGGAAGAAAAACGGCATGACGGCCGAACAGATCCGCGTCATGACCAAAGTCCTCCAGGGCTTGCAGCAGTGCGGCGACTTATCGACGGTCGTCACCATCGACCCGGCGACGAAGCGCATTTCCCGCATCTCCCTGCCCTTGACGGACCAGCTGCGCAGCCTGGCCCTGACGCTGGTCGATGAATATGGCCGCAGTGACGCCGACAAGGCCGTAGCCCAGTCGTTCATCAAAATGAGCGAAGTCAGCCTGACCATCGATTGCACGGCCCTGCCCCAGGGAACACAGCTGACCGTGCCGGAAAAAGTCATCAAATCGGCAAAATAAATGTAAATTTTTTATGAAAAGTTAAGAGTTTTCACAAAAAGAGACGATAGATTATTGACAGAGTCCCGGAAATAACGGAAAATATGATAGAAGGAAGAAAATCCATTACTGTTCGTTATATCTACATATAGGATAGACCTGCAGCCTGGTCTGCCGGGCTCCGGTTGGAACGGATACAACTATATTTATTTTTAGGAGGTATATTTTGGCTAAAAAAGAAAAACTCATGGTAATTCCCTTAGGTGGTTTAGGTGAAATCGGCAAGAATATGACGGTCATCCAGTACGGGAATGATATTATCGTCATCGACGCCGGCCTGGCCTTCCCGGATGACGACATGTTCGGCATCGACCTCGTCATCCCGGACATGAGTTACTTGATTGAAAACCGGGACAAAGTACGGGCCGTCGTCATCACCCATGGTCATGAAGACCATATCGGCGGTTTGTCCTACTTGCTCAATGAAGTAAATGTGCCCGTATACGCCACCAAGCTCGTATGCGGCCTCATCGAAGGGAAACTGAAAGAAAATCACATTACGAATTATACACTGAATGAAGTGCATCATGGTGATGAAGTACAGATCGGCTGTATGAAGGTCGGCTTCATCCATACGAACCACTCCATCCCGGATGCCAGTGCCCTGTATTTCCGGACTCCCATAGGCACCATTGTCCATACAGGCGACTTTAAGATGGACCTGACGCCAGTCGATGGCCGTCAGATGGACATCCATAAATTTGCTGAATTAGGCCGCCGCGGCGTCCTGCTGCTCATGTCGGACAGCACCAATGCCGAACGGCCGGGCTACACCGAATCGGAAACGACTGTCGGCCATGCTTTCCGCAAGGCTTTCCGCGCTGCAAAAGGCCGTATCATCCTGGCGACATTCGCCTCGAATATTTCCCGTATCCAACAGGCTATCAATACGGCAGTGCAGTTCAAGCGCAAAGTCACCGTCCTCGGCCGCAGCATGGTCAACAACGTCCAGATTGCCATTGAACTGGGCTATCTCGACGTTCCCGAAGGTGTCCTCATCGAACCGGATGAACTGAACCGTTATCCCGATGACCAGATCCTCATCTTGACGACGGGCAGCCAGGGCGAACCCATGGCCGGCCTGTCGCGCATGGCTTCCAACAACCATCGCAGCGTCAGCATCATGCCTGGCGATACAGTCATCATTTCGGCTACGCCTATCCCGGGCAATGAAACCGGTGTCAGCCGCACCATTGATAACCTCATGCGCCTCGGTGCCAATGTCATCGCCGGCCGGGATAAGAAAATCCACGTATCCGGCCATGCCAGCCAGGAAGAACTGAAGCTCATGCTGGAACTGATCAAACCGAAGTATTTCATCCCTGTCCACGGCGAATACCGCATGCTCAAGACGCACGGCGACCTGGCCGTCATGATGGGCGTTGCCAAGGACCACGTCCTCATCGGCGACAACGGCCAGATCTTTGAATTCTCGAACCGTTCCGGCCATAAGACAGGCCATGTCAATGCAGGCCGCGTCTTCATCGACGGTCTCGGCGTCGGCGATGTCGGCAACATCGTCATCCGCGACCGCCAGCAGCTGGCTATGGAAGGCGTCGTCATCGTCGTCATGACCCTGGCCAAAGGGACGAGCCATCCCCTGGCCGGCCCGGATATCGTTTCCCGCGGCTTCGTCTATGTCCGCGATTCGGAAGAATTGCTCCGCGAAGCTCATGACCGCGTCGCCGCCGTCCTCGAACGCTGCGAAGCCGGTAATATCCGCGAATGGGCTGTCATCAAGTCCCAGGTCCGCGATACGCTGAGCCGTTATCTCTATGAAAAGACACGGCGTCGTCCGATGATCCTGCCGATCATCATGGAAGTATAATTTGATATTTGTTACTGTGACAGCGGAGGCATCTCGTGCCTCCGCTGTTTCTCAGTCCCGACGAAAGGGGGAACTGTTATGGAGCAGAGGCGTGTCACCCCGCTGACGACGGCCGGCTGTTTTGCCGCCATTATGCTGGTCTTTGCGCTTCTCAGTACATACGTGCCGATTTTTTCTTTTATTGGTTATTTCATCATGCCCATTCCCATGGTCATCATTTTCATGAAATACGGTCTGCGCCAGACCTTGCTGCTGGGCGTGACCGTAGGCTTCCTCATGGGGTTGTTCATCGACCCGGTGACGGCATTGGTCCAATTCCTGAGCTTCGGTGCCGTCGGCCTGGCCCTGGGAGCTGGCTTTCGCTATGAATGGTCGGCTGTACGCCTCTTGGGGACGGTTACAGCGGCCCTGGTCGCCGTCTTCGTCGTCATCGCCCTATTGTCCTATGTTGTCCTCGACGTCAACGTCTTTACCCAGATGAACGATTTCTTCACGCAGTTCATGGACAGCATGATGGCCCAGTACCAGCAGCAGGGCATGTCTGACGTCAAATTGGCAGAAACGCGGGCCCAGCTCAACCAGGTCCGGGAGGTGCTGCCGTCGCTGCTGCCCATGTTCCTCTGTCTGGGGACGGCCATCATCGCCTACGCGAACATCAAGATTTCCCAGGTCATCCTGCGCCGTCTCGGCTTTTCGCTCAAGGCGTTTTTGCCTATTCGTTATTGGGAAATACCCCGTAGTATGATATACTTATATATATTGGCATTGGTCATGAAATACTGGGGAGTGACACGGGATATTACCTGGCTCAATATCATCGGCATGAATCTCAATCAGATTGCCTTCTTCTTCATCTGTATCCAGGGAATTGCCTTCGTCTTTTATCTCCTCAGCAGCCGTTTCCGTTTAGGGAATGGCCTTCAGGCCCTGATCCTCATCTCATTTTTTGTCATGCCTGTTTTTTCGTATGCTGCCTTTTTAGCCGGCATCTTCGACATGCTCACGAATTATAGAAAAAAAGGTCGTACGCTTTAGTACGCAGGGGGCGGAACCATGTTTAAAACGTTGCTGTCAAGGCGGTCGGAAGAACCTTTCTTCCTGATTACCGTCTTGCTGCTTATCATCATTGCCGTATATAATTGGGTCATCGCCTTGCTGGCCCTGATCCTCATCGGCGGGGCTTATGTCCTGACCCGCAAGAACCATAACGAACGCAACCGGGAAATCAGCCAGTTCTTCGATGCCATCTCCAAGAGCGTCGACCAGGCTTCGACGTATGCCGTGCAGAATCTGCCTATCGGCATTGCCATCATCGACATGCAGTCCAACTTGTGCTGGGCCAACAGCGTCTTCCGAGACTGGGTCGGCGACATCGACAACGACCAGCAGCTGGACCACATCATGCCGAACTTGAAAGTCGATAAGTTCTGGGGGAAATCGGGATATTTCTTTGAACACATCGGCGAACGCTATTACCGCGTCGTCTACAAGTATCTGCAGACCGAAGCCGCTGACGATGACAATTACCTCATCCTCTATTTTGAAGACATTACCGATACGGAACGGCAGAAGCTGAATTCCCTGGCTGCTGTCCCCGTTTTCTGCGATATCGAGATCGACAACCTGGAGGAAGTTGCCAAGGGGATGACGGCTGTCCAGCGGGCTACGCTGGTGACCAACGTCAACAACTGCCTTATCGGCGAGCTGTCCGGCCATAATTGCTTTATCTGGGCTTACGGCAATGAGAAGTACATTGCCTGCATGAGCCGGGATACGCTGGAATATTATAAGGAAGATAACTTTTCTTTCCTGGAAAAAATCCGTTCCATCCATACGGTCAACCGCATCCCCGTGACGCTCAGCATGGGCATCGCCCTCTTCCCGAGCGACGTCATTGCGGCGGGCAAAGCCAATTTCAACGAACTGGCTACGAAAGCCCGGGCCGGCCTCGACCTGGCTCTGGGCCGCGGCGGCGACCAGGTCGTCGTCTATGAAGAGGACGGATCGCCTCACTTCTACGGCGGCAAGACGCGCTGCGTCGAAAAGAATACCCGCGTCCGGGCCCGCGTCGTCGCCCAGGCCATCCACGAACTCATCGATACGAGCGATATGGTCCTGGTCATGGGACATGAACGGGAAGACTATGACAGCATCGGCGCTGCCGTCGGCGTAGCCCACATGGCCCGCCTGGCAGGCAAGCCGGTACATGTCGTCGTCAGCAATCAGACCGACGCCATCCGGCGCCTGGAAGATCAGATCATGGATAATCCCGATTTCAAGGACCTGCTCATTTCGGCAGAAACGGCGGAGAACATCTGCAACAGCCAGACCCTGCTGTTCATCGTCGATACGCACCGCCCGGACATGACCGTAGCCCCGGCTTTGCTGGACGAAACGGACCGGCGCGTCGTCATCGACCATCACCGCCGCAGTTCGGACTTCATCAAGAAGCCCTTGCTGACCTATACGGAAACGTCGAGTTCTTCGACGAGCGAACTGGTGACGGAGCTCTTGCAATATTTCCAGGAAGATGTAGAATTGACGAAGATCGAAGCGACGGCCCTCTATGCCGGCATCATCGTCGACACCAAGAACTTCGCCGTCCAGACCGGCGTGCGCACTTTCGACGCCGCGTCGTATCTGCGCCGCTGCGGAGCGGATCCGGATATCGTCCGCGAACTGTTCAGCTCTGACTTCGATACCGTCAAGGACCGGGCCCTCATCTTGTCCGGTGCCCAAATCAGCGACGGCGTCGCCATGGCCAGCTGCCCCAAGGGTCAGCGCAATGCCACCATCATCGCCGCCCAGGTAGCGGATATGCTCATCAACATCGACAGCGTCGAAGCCAGCTTCACTTTCTATTATCTGGCCGATGACTGCATCGGTGTCAGCGCCCGCTCGAAAGGCGAAATCAATGTACAATTAGTCATGGAAGCTCTCGGCGGCGGCGGCCACCGTACCGTTGCCGGTGCCCAGCTGCGTGGCCGGACCCTGGTCGAAGCCCAGGGGGACGTCATGGCAGCCCTCCATGAAATCATAGATAAAGACAAGGAGATTGATGAAAAATGAAAGTAATCTTATTACAGGATGTAAAGAAACTCGGTAAGAAAGGGGACATCATCGAAGTATCGGAAGGCTATGGCCGCAACTTCCTCCTGCCCCGTAAATTAGCCGCTCCCGGCACATCGGAAAACCTCAACGATGCCAAACAGAAAAAAGCCGCTGCCAAGCATAAGGCCCAGGTCGCTTCGGATGAAGCCGTCATCCTGGCCAGCCAGCTGAAGAAAGTCGAACTGACCATTCCCGTTAAAGTCGGCGAAGGCGGCAAAGTCTTCGGTGCCATTACGGGCAAGACTATCAGCGAAGCGGCCAAGGCCCAGTACGATATCGACCTGGACAAGAAAAAAGTAGAAATCAAGGATCCGATTAAATCGCTCGGCGATTACGATGTTACCATCCGCGTCCATCCGACGATTACCAGTGTCATCAAAATACACGTTGTAGAAGGCTGATCATAAGCCATAAGGGGATACAATGAAAGAATTATTGGACAAATTATTACAGCGCCATAAGTACCTCGAACCGACGGCGGAGGAAGAACTCCGCCGTCAGGTTAACGTGCTTTATGGCGCTTTTACTGGTCTTATAGGGTCTGAAAAGATGGTCCTCCGGGCCAGTAAGTACTCTGCCTTGTCGTACATCCATTCCGAAGACCCGCGCCAGCGCCTGGTCGGACTGCAGCGCCTCATCTATGAAGACGTCTCGTATGATAAAGTACCCGATGACGATGAAGTCATCAACGTCCTCAATGAACTGGAAATGGTCCTGGCTGAGATGCTGGCCCGTCAGGCCGTAGAAGAACGGCTGGAAAAGAAAATCAGCCAGCGCATGGATGAAAAACAGCAGGAATACGTGCGGGAAATCAAGATGGAACTCATCAAGGAAGAACTGCACGACGTCGAAACGCCGCAGACCAAGCGCAAGCTCAAGGAATTGGACGACCTGGAAAACGTCCATCTTACGGAATCGGTCATGGAACGGGTACGGCCGAAACAGCTCCGGGCTATTGTCGGCCAGGAACGGGCCGTGGAAGCCATGCAGAGCAAGTTATCGTCTGTCTATCCGCAGCACCTGCTCCTCTACGGACCGCCTGGCGTCGGCAAGACGACGGCTGCCCGCATCGTCCTCGACGAAGCCAAGAAGCTGCCCTTTACACCGTTTGGCCCTGATGCGCCCTTTATCGAAACGGACGGGACGACACTGCGCTGGGATTCGCGGGATATGACCAACCCCCTCATCGGTTCGGTCCACGACCCGATTTATCAGGGCGCCCGCCGCGACCTGGCCGATACGGGGATCCCAGAACCGAAGCCGGGCCTGGTCACCGAAGCCCATGGCGGCATCCTCTTCATCGACGAAATCGGGGAAGTGGACCCGATGCTGCTCAACAAGCTGCTGAAAGTCATGGAAGACAAGCGGGTCCGTTTTGAATCGGCTTATTACGACGAAGACGACCCGAATGTGCCGAAGTATATCAAGAAACTCTTTGCCGAAGGGGCTCCGGCCGACTTCATCCTCATCGGTGCGACGACGCGGGACCCGTCGGAAATCAATCCGGCCATCCGGTCGCGCTGCGCTGAAATCTTCTTTGAACCCCTCATCCCGTCGGATATCGAACAGATTGTCACCAATGCCGCTGCCCAGCTGGGGGCGGAACTGGAAGACGGCGTGGCCAAATTGATCAGTGAGTTCACCATCGAAGGCCGCAAGGCCGTCAACATCCTGGCCGATACATATGGCCTGTCTGTCTTTAAATCGGGCTCCAAGGACCACGTGCGCATCACCTGCGACCACGTCCGCCGCGTCGCCCAGATCAGCCGCCTCGTGCCTTATGTGACGGAAAAGGCCAGCGATACGCCTGTCGTCGGCAAGGTCTTCGGCCTCGGCGTCGCCGGTTACCTCGGCTCGGCCATTGAAATCGAAGCCGTCGCCTTTCCGGCGCGGGCGCCGGGGAAGGGGTATTACCGCTTCAACGATACGGCCGGTTCCATGGCCAAGGACTCCATGTTCAACGCAGCCGCTGTCGTCCGCCGCATGACCGGTAAGGAACTGTCCGATTACGACGTCAACATCAACTTCGTCGGCGGCGGCAATATCGACGGCCCGTCGGCAGGCTGTGCCATTACGACGGCCCTCATCTCGGCCATCACAGGCAAGCCGGTCCGCCAGGACATGGCCCTGACCGGGGAAATTTCCATCCAGGGCCAGGTCAAGCCCGTCGGCGGCGTCTTTGAAAAGGCTTATGGCGCCCGTCAGGCTGGCATGAAAGGAATCATCATCCCGAAAGAAAATGCTCATGATATCCCGGAACGCCATTTAGGCCTGAATATCCACTATGCCGTCACCATCGACGACGTACTGAAACTGATGTTGGTCGAACAGGAGGGAACCTAATATGGAACAGCGGATTCCACCGCAGAACGTAGAGGCGGAACAAGCCGTCCTGGGGGCGATGCTCTTATCCCATGATGCCGTCATCGTCGCTATGGAAAAGCTCCAGTCCCAGGATTTTTACCGCGACGTCCATCGCATCATCTTCGAGGCCATGGAACACCTCCATCGGGAAAATAAAGAAATCGACGTCATCACCCTGCCGGACGAGTTGAAACGCATGAAGAAGCTCGACGATGTAGGCGGTCTCGAATACGTCCTGAACCTGCCGAACCTGGTCGGGTCAGCGGCCAATATCGAATATTACGCCAATATCGTCGCCGAGAAGGCCCTGGCGCGCAACCTCATTTCGACGTGTACCGAACTGACGACGGAAGCCTATGACGGCCAAAAGGAAACGGAAGCCCTCCTGGACGATGCCGAACGGCGCATTCTCCAGCTGTCGGATACAAAGAACCGCGGCGATTTCGCTTCCGTCGGCGCCGTCGTCGAAGTGACCCTGGACAAGATCACCAAGCTCTATGAAAATAAAGCGGGCCTCACCGGCCTGCCGACGGGATTCCGCGACCTGGACCGCATGACGTCAGGCCTGCAGCCGTCGGACCTGATCCTGGTCGCTGCCCGTCCGAGTATGGGCAAGACGGCCTTTACCCTGAACATCGCCCAGAACGTCGGCGTCCGTCAGCATAAGACGGTAGCCTTCTTTTCCCTGGAAATGTCCCAGGAACAGCTAGTCCAGCGACTGCTCTGCCAAATCGCCCATATCGACTCGCAGAAACTGCGCACAGGCCAGCTCAACAGCGATGAAGAGTGGACGCGCCTGACCGATGCCTGCGACAAGCTTTATGAGTCGCCCATTTACATCGACGATACGCCGGGCATCTCTGTCGCCGAAATGCGATCGAAAGCGCGGCGCCTCAAGTCGGAACACGGCCTGGACCTGATTATCGTCGACTACCTGCAGCTCATGCAGGGGCGCAATGCCGAAAGCCGCCAGCAGGAAATCTCCGAGATTTCCCGGTCCCTCAAGGCCCTGGCGCGGGAACTGAAAGTACCGCTCATCGCCTTGTCCCAGCTCAGCCGCAGTGTCGAAAGCCGGCAGGATAAACGGCCTATGCTCAGTGACCTCCGCGAATCGGGGGCCCTGGAACAGGATGCGGATATCGTTTCCTTCTTGTACCGCGAAGATTACTACGATAAGGAAACGGAGAACCAGCACATTACAGAAGTCATCCTGGCCAAACACCGCAACGGCCCTGTCGGGTCGGTCAAGCTCTACTTCAAGAACGAGTTCACGCTGTTCCTCAACCTGGACACGCAGCATGAAGGGTAGATAAAATTAATTTAAAAAAAGTGTAAAAAGCACTTGCATTATTCCGTGGGGTATAGTATACTAATCAAGTCAGCGGTTCTGACAGAGCCTTTTGAAACGGGGTTCTGCCTCGTCAGAAGAAATAAGAAAAGCTGATAAAAAAGTTCTTGACAGAACGTCAGTCCTTTGATATAATAGACTACGTTCCACGGAACAGTAAGCCAACGTAGCTCAATTGGTAGAGCAACTGACTTGTAATCAGTAGGTTGTAGGTTCAAGTCCTATCGTTGGCTCCAGTAAATGGTGGGGTTCCCGAGTGGCTAAAGGGAGCAGACTGTAAATCTGCCGGCGTTTGCCTTCGAAGGTTCGAATCCTTCCCCCACCACCAATCATCGCGGGGTGGAGCAGTTGGTAGCTCGTCGGGCTCATAACCCGAAGGTCGTAGGTTCAAGTCCTGCCCCCGCTACCAAATTTTTTTACTGTCAGGTAAAAAAACAACTTCATAATTGGCTTTGACCAGTTCATAAGCTGTTGTAGCTCAGTCGGTAGAGCGTATCCTTGGTAAGGATAAGGTCACCGGTTCAATCCCGGTCAATAGCTCCACACATGGCGGCTTAGCTCAGTTGGCTAGAGCATGCGGTTCATACCCGCAGTGTCCAGAGTTCGAATCTCCGAGCCGCCACCACACTAATAACCTCGTGCATACGAGGTTATTTCTATATGCAAAAATATTTTTTGTTTAAATTTTCCTATTTTTTTAAGCAAAGAGTATGGATGTGTGATAGAATACAAGTGGGTAGCTGTTTTTTTCCTAAAGGAGGAAATGATTACAATGGCAAAAGAACATTATGAAAGAACAAAACCGCATGTTAATATCGGTACGATTGGTCACGTCGACCATGGCAAAACGACATTAACGGCTGCTATTACGAAAGTATTAGCAAAGAAGGGCTTTGCCAAGTTCGAAGATTACTCCGATATTGACAAGGCTCCGGAAGAACGTGAACGTGGTATTACGATCAACACGGCGCACGTCGAATATGAAACGGAAAAACGCCACTATGCACATGTTGACTGCCCGGGGCATGCTGACTATGTCAAGAACATGATCACTGGTGCAGCTCAGATGGATGGTGCTATCCTCGTTGTATCCGCAGCTGACGGCCCGATGCCGCAGACTCGTGAACACATCCTCCTGGCCCGCCAGGTCGGTGTACCGGCTATCGTCGTATACCTCAACAAAGCTGACCAGGTCGACGATCCGGAACTGATTGAACTCGTTGAAATGGAAGTCCGCGACCTCCTGACTGAATATGATTATCCTGGCGATGAAGTACCTATCATCGTAGGTTCTGCATTGAAAGCCCTCGAAGGCGATCCGGAAGCTGAAAAATCCATCCTCGACTTGATGGATGCTGTCGACAGCTACATCCCGACGCCGAAACGTCCGACGGACCAGCCGTTCCTGATGCCTGTCGAAGACGTATTCACCATCACCGGCCGTGGTACGGTTGCTACGGGCCGTGTCGAACGTGGTACGATCAAAGTCGGTGACGCTGTCGAAATCGTCGGCCTCGCTGATAAACCGAAAGATACCGTCGTTACGGGCGTTGAAATGTTCCGTAAGATCCTGGACCTCGCAGAAGCAGGCGACAACATCGGCGCACTGCTCCGTGGCATCGACCGCAAAGACGTCGAACGCGGCCAGGTCCTGGCTAAACCGGGCACGATTCATCCGCACACGAAATTCAAGGCTCAGGTCTATGTCCTGACCAAAGATGAAGGCGGCCGTCATACGCCGTTCTTCAACGGCTATCGTCCGCAGTTCTACTTCCGCACGACTGACGTAACGGGTGTCATCACCCTGCCGGAAGGCACAGAAATGTGCATGCCTGGCGATAACGTCAAGATGGAAGTCGAACTCATCACACCGATTGCTATCGAAGCAGGCCTGCGCTTCGCTATCCGTGAAGGCGGCCGTACCGTAGGTGCCGGTGTCGTATCCGAAATCGAAGGCTAAAAGATAGTTTAAAGTTTGTAGTGCCGAGTTTGTAGAAAGAGGTTAAATTTTTAGCCAATAACTGCAAACTAAAAACTACAAACTTGATACTTAAAAGAGGGGCTGTCGCACGAAGGTTTCTGCCATCATGCGAGGCCCCTTTCTCTTTATAGTTTGCAGTATGGAGTTTGTAGTCTGTAGAAATGGAATTTAAATTTTCTAATCACTAACTGCTAACCACTAGCAACTTAAAAGGGCTTGTTGCATGTGCAACAAGCCCTTTTTTTGCATACATTTATGCGCAAGGCTACAGGCCGTGAATTAGTTATCGCCTGTCTGCGCAATTGTAGGGGCTCGCACGTGGTGAGCCCGCTTCTAGTATAATGAGGGAATGACGGTAACTGTAACGTAAGGCATCCGTCGGAAGCCTCTCCTCATAGGAGAGGTAGCCCGAAGGGCCGGAGAGGTTAACCTCTCAGTCAGCTGCGCTGACAGCTCTCCTAGCAGGAGAGCCGGGCCGCTAACCACTAGCCACTAACTGCTAACAACTTAAAGGGCTTGTCGTCATGCGACAAGTCCTTTAGCATGATGCAACGACATGGGACCCATGTTAAATTGGTTCGATTATTTCTCAAAAACATAGAAAACTCCTTGCATGATGCGCCTTTTTGTAGTAAACTAAGTAAGTACGCGACAACAGGGTAATACCCTCTGCGGCGCGCTAAACTATGATATAAGATGTTGCCCGCCTTGCGGGGAAACTCTTATGGAGCAGTCTATTCAAGGAAATAGACGTTAGGAGGAATTAAGTAATGGCAAAACAGGAAAGAATTCGTATTCGCCTCAAAGCTTACGATCACAAAACGCTTGATCAGAGCGCGGCGAAAATCGTCGACACGGCGAAACGTACCGGTGCTATGGTATCCGGACCGATTCCGCTTCCGACAGAAAAGAACATCTTCACGATTCTTCGTTCTCCCCATGTCAACAAAGACTCTCGTGAACAGTTCGAACTCCGTACGCACAAACGCTTGATCGACATTCTCGAAGCATCCAACAAGACCGTTGATGCCTTGACAAGACTCGATCTGCCGGCAGGCGTAGACATCGAAATCAAATTATAGGAGGAGGTGCGATTATGTCTAAAGCTATTTTGGGTAAAAAATTAGGTATGACTCAGGTCTTTACTGAAGAAGGCGCAGTCGTCCCTGTAACCGTCGTCGAAGCTTCCCCGAACGTAGTTGTACGTGTCAAGACCGTTGATACGGACGGATACAACTCCATTCAGCTCGGCTATGGTGAAATCAAAGAAAAACATCTGACAAAACCCGTTAAGGGTCAATTCGACAAAGCAGGCGTTGCTCCTGTTAAGTATCTTCGCGAATTCCGTTTGACAGATACGCCGGAATATACGGTAGGCCAAACTCTGGCAGCTGATATTTTCGCAAGCGGCGATCTCGTCGACGTAATTGGCACCAGCAAGGGCAAAGGTTTTGCAGGTACCATCAAACGTCACGGTTTCCACCGCGGACCGATGGGTCACGGCTCCAAATCTCATCGTGAACCCGGTTCTCTCGGACCTATGACCAGTGGTGGCGGCGGTAAAGTCGTCAAAGGTAAAAAACTTCCTGGACAAATGGGTGGCAATCAGGCAACTGTTCTTCATCTCTCCATCGTCAAAGTCGACATGGACAAGAATCTGATCCTGGTTAAAGGTGGTATCCCGGGCGCCAAAGGCAGCCTCGTCATGATTCGCGATACTGTAAAACCCCGCTAATAGTTGTCTACAGGAAGGAGGATAAAATATAATGCCAAAAGTAAGCACGTATAATATTACCGGCGCACAGACCGGTGAAATCGAATTGAACGATAGCGTATTTGGCGTTGAAGTGAACGAAGCCGTTATGCGTCAGGCCGTTCTCCGTCAGCTCGCCAACCAGCGCTTGGGCACACATTCCACCAAAACTCGCGGTGTCGTTCGCGGTGGTGGCAGAAAGCCTTGGAAACAAAAAGGAACCGGCCGGGCCCGTGTAGGCAGCAACCGCAGCCCGTTGTGGGTTGGTGGCGGCACCATCTGGGGTCCCCATCCGCGCTCTTACGCACAGAAAATGCCGCGTAAAGCTCGTCGCCTCGCCGTTAAATCCGCTTTGAGCAATAAAGTCAATACTAACGAATTGTTCGTCCTCGACGAAATCAATCTCGCAGCTCCGAAGACGAAAGAAGTCGTCGCACTCATCAACAACTTCAAATTCGCTGGTGAAAAAGTCCTTTTCATCACCGACAACGATGAAGTCGTAGAACGCTGCGCACGCAACATCAAAGGCGTTAAAGCCATTTCCACTACGGGCGTCAACATCTTTGACCTGCTCCACTACACGAAATTGTTCGTTACGAAGAGCGCTGTAGCTAAGATTGAGGAGGTGCTCGCATAATGAACATGCATGATCTCTTGCTGAAACCGGTCATCACTGAAAAAACGACCATGATGATGTCTGATGGCAAATACACATTCAAAGTACCGCTCCGTGCTAATAAAGTTGAAATCCGTAAAGCTGTTGAAGCCGTCTTCGGCGTCAAAGTTAAAAGCGTAGCAACACTTCGCACGATGGGCAAATTCAAGCGCATGGGTAAATACATCGGCAAGCGCCCGGATTACAAGAAAGCCATCGTAACCCTTCAGGAAGGCGAAACCATCGAATTCTTCGAAGGAGCTTAAGGAATTAACGAATAAGGAGGAGGCACTACAATGGCCATTAAATCATTTAAACCGTACTCCGCTAGCCGCCGTTTCATGACTGTTTCGACATTCGAAGAAATCACGGCGTCTAAACCGGAAAAATCCTTATTGGCTAAAGTAACCAATAAGGGCGGTCGTAATAACAGCGGCCGTATGACTGTCCGCCATCAGGGCGGTGGTCACAAACGCCGTTATCGTTTGATTGACTTCAAACGTATTAAAGATAACATCCCGGCAAAAGTTGCGACGATCGAATACGATCCGAACCGCTCTGCCAACATCGCTCTTCTGTTCTACGCAGATGGCGAAAAGAAATATATCATCGCTCCGAACGGCCTTAAAGTTGGCGACGTCGTCTACAGCGGCCCGGAATCGGATATCAAAGTCGGCAACGCATTGCCGCTCCAGAATATCCCCCTCGGTACACTCGTACACAACGTTGAACTGAAAATCGGCAAAGGCGGCCAGATGGTCCGTTCTGCTGGTGAATCGGCTCAGCTCATGGCTAAAGAAGGCAACTATGCACTGCTCCGCCTTCCGTCCGGCGAACTTCGTCAGGTACACGTACGCTGCCGCGCTACGATCGGCGTAGTCAGCAATACGGATTATGAAAACATTACCATCGGTAAAGCCGGCCGTTCCCGTTGGAAGGGCATCCGTCCGGGCAACCGCGGTGTTGTCATGAACCCGTGCGATCATCCGCATGGCGGCGGCGAAGGTAAAGCTCCTGTTGGTCGTAAACGTCCGGTTACTCCTTGGGGTAAACCTGCTTATGGCGTTAAGACTCGCGACGCTAAGAAAGCTTCCAATAAATTCATTGTGAAGAGACGTAAATAAGTGTTGAGGAAAGGAGATAACTAAGTGTCCAGATCCATTAAAAAGGGCCCATTCGTAGCACACCATCTCTTGAAGAAAATCGACGCTATGAACGAAGCCAACGAAAAGAAAGTAATCAAAACCTGGTCCCGTGCCTCGATGATCCTGCCGAGCTTCGTCGGCCACACCATCGCTGTTCACGACGGCCGTAAACATGTACCTGTCTATATCACGGAAGATATGGTAGGTCATAAATTAGGCGAATTCGCACCGACTCGTACGTTCAAGGGTCATGCTAAAGCCGAAAAAGTAACTAAATAAGGGGGTAACATAAATGGCAGTAAAAGCTGTTACGAAACACATTCGCATTGCTCCCCGTAAAATTCGGATTGTTGCTGACTTGGTTCGGGGCAAAAACGTCGGCGAAGCTTTCGCTATCTTGAAATTCACTCCGAAAGTGGGTTCCCGTGTAGTTGAAAAAACTTTGCGCAGTGCCGTTGCTAATGCGGAACATAACAATGATATGGACGTTGCAAAATTGTTCATTTCTGAAATCTTTGTTGACCAGGATTCCACGATGAAACGTATTCATCCGCGCAGCCGTGGACAGGCCTTCAAAATTCTCAAACATTCCAGTCATTTGACGGTTGTTGTTGACGAAAAAGCATAAGGAGGGAAATGGAGTGGGTCAGAAAGTTAATGCCCATGGATTCCGCGTCGGCGTTTCCAAACCTTGGGACGCAAAATGGTATGCAGAAAAAGATTACGCTGCACTTTTGAATGAAGACGTCAAGATCCGTGAATTCTTAAAGAAACAGTTATACATCGCAGGTGTTTCTCGTATTGAAATCGAACGCTCTGCAAAACGTATCAAATTGATTATCCATACCGCAAAACCGGGCATGGTCATCGGCCGTGGCGGCGCAGGTATCGAAGATATTAAAAAAGCGTTGAAAGCCTTCACCACTAAGACTGTCGACGTAAACATCGCAGAAATCAAACAGGCCGAAATGGATGCAACCCTGGTTGCTGAAAACGTTGCCGGCCAGCTCGAACGCCGTATCGGCTTCCGCCGCGCTATGAAACAGTGCGTTGGCCGTACCATGCGTATGGGCGCTAAAGGTATCAAAATCATGTGCTCCGGCCGTCTTGGCGGTGCTGAAATCGCTCGCAGCGAAAGCCTTCGCGACGGTTCCATCCCCTTGCACACGCTCCGCGCTAACATCGACTATGGCTTCGCTGAAGCTCATACGACATATGGCTGCATCGGCGTAAAATGCTGGATTTACAAAGGTGAAATCCTCCCGGAAGCTAAGAAAGCTCCGAAGAAACGCGAAGGGAGTGAAGCATAATGTTAATTCCAAAACGTGTTAAATATCGTAAACAGTTCCGTGGCCGCATGAAAGGCCAGGCACATCGTGGTAATAAAGTTGCTCATGGCGATTTCGGTCTCGTCGCTCTCGAACCGTCGTGGATTACGAACCGCCAGATCGAAGCAGCCCGTATCGCTATGACCCGTTATATCAAACGTGGTGGTAAAGTCTGGATCAAAATCTTCCCGGACAAACCGATCACGGCAAAACCGGCTGGTACTCGTATGGGTTCCGGTAAAGGCGCTCCTGAATACTGGGTTGCCGTTGCAAAACCGGGCCGCGTACTCTTTGAAATGGGCGGTGTAAGCGAAGAAATTGCTCGTGAAGCAATGCGTCTTGCCGGCCATAAGCTGCCGATTAAAACGAAGTTTGTTGTTAAAGGTCAGGAATTAGGTGGTGAATAAAATGAAGGTTAAAGAAATCCGTGCGCTGAGCGCTGCCGAAATGGATGAAAAAGTGGTTAGCCTGAAAGAAGAATTGTTTAACCTCCGTTTTCAACATGCGACCGGCCAATTAGAAAATCCAATGCGTATCCGCGAAGTCAAAAAGACGATCGCTCGCATCAAAACGGTACAGCGTGAAGCAGAACTGAAAGCGCAGGCGTAAGAAACGTCCATAATTGGAATCTAAAAGGAGGTCACAAGCACAGATGGAAAGAAATGAACGGAAAATCCGCGTAGGTAAAGTTGTCAGCGATAAAATGGACAAAACCGTTGTCGTTGCTGTAGAATATAAAACACAGCACAAGCTGTACAAAAAGCCGATTATCTCGACTGTAAAATTCAAAGCCCACGATGAAAACAACGAATGCCATGTTGGCGACGTAGTCCGCATTGAAGAAACTCGTCCGCTGTCCAAACAGAAACACTGGAGAGTAGTGACAATCGTAGAAAAAGCTAAATAAGCTTCATTAATTAGGAGGTTAAGCCATGATTCAGCAAGAAACTGTGTTGAATGTTGCCGATAACACTGGCGCCAAGAAAATCTTGTGCATCCAGGTCATGGGTGGCTCGTATCGTAAATATGGCAACATTGGTGATATCATTACCGCATCTGTTAAAGATGCATCACCCGGTGGCGTTGTCAAGAAAGGCGACGTAGTCAAAGCTGTTATCGTTCGTTCTAAAAAAGGTTTGCGCCGTGCAGACGGTTCCTATATCCGTTTCGACGAAAACGCAGCTGTCGTAATCAATAATGATAAAAGCCCGAAAGGTACTCGTATTTTTGGGCCCGTTGCCAGAGAATTGCGTGAAAAAGATTTCATGAAGATCATCTCCCTGGCTCCGGAAGTATTATAAGGAGGAGGTGTTCTCAATGGGTAAAATGCACGTTAAAACAGGCGATACGGTCATCGTCATCGCTGGTAAAGAAAAAGGCAAAAAAGGCAAGGTCATCGCAACGTATTCGAAAAAAGACCGTGTCGTAGTTGAAGGCCTTAACCTGGTTAAGCGCCACACGAAACCGAGTCAGAACAATCCTCAAGGCGGCATTATCACCAAGGAAGCAGCAATCCATGTTTCCAACGTAATGCTCGTAGATCCTGAAAGCGACAAACCGACTCGTGTCAAAATGGTCCAGCAGGCCGATGGCACCAAAGTCCGTACAGCCGTAAAGAGCGGTAAAGCTATCTAATAAGAAGGGAGGCCCTTGAGAGTGTCCAGATTAAAAGACAAATACCTTTCCGAAGTCGTAAAAGGCTTGCAGGAAAAATACAATTATAAAAACGTAATGCAGATTCCGAAGGTTACCAAAGTTGTTATCAACATGGCCGTTGGCGAAGCTGTTACCAACTCCAAAGCCTTGGACGCTGCTGTCAATGATATGACCATCATTTCCGGTCAGAAACCGATCATCACGAAAGCCAAGAAATCCATCGCAGCTTTCAAAATCCGTGAAGGCATGAACCTCGGCTGCAAAGTTACCCTGCGCGGCGAACGGATGTATGAATTCCTCGATAAACTGATGAACTTGACACTGCCCCGCGTCCGTGACTTCCACGGCGTCAGTGCCACCGGTTTCGACGGCCGCGGCAACTATACCCTCGGCCTGAAAGAACAGCTTATCTTCCCGGAAATCGAATACGATAAGGTTGATAAAGCTCGCGGCATGGACATCACCATCGTTACCACAGCTACGACCGACGAAGAAGGCCGTGACATGCTGAAAATGATGGGCATGCCTTTTGAAAAGTAATAGAGGAGGATAACATACATGGCAAAGAAATCGATGCTCGAACGTGAAAAGAAACGTGAAAAAATGGTTGCCAAATACGCTAAGCTCCGCGCTGAACTCAAAGCAAAAGGCGACTATGAAGCACTTTCTCAGCTGTCGGCCAACGCATCTCCGGTTCGTCTGCACAACCGTTGCAAAGTAACCGGCCGTCCTCACGGTTATATGCGTAAATTCGGCATCTGCCGCATCACATTCCGTGAACTGGCTTACAAAGGTCAGATCCCTGGCGTTAAAAAAGCCAGCTGGTAACACGTATTCCATGGAGGGAGGTTTTTAGATTATGGCAATGACCGATCCGATTGCGGATATGCTCACAAGAATCCGTAATGCTAACTCGGCATATCACGAAAAAGTAGAAATCCCTGCTTCGAAGATGAAAGCTGCAGTGCTCGACATCCTCAAAGAAGAAGGTTTCGTCAAAAACTACGAATCTGTAAACGAAGGCAAAACGCTGAAAGTTACGTTGAAATATGGTTCTAATAAAGAAAAAGTAATTACCGGCATCAAGAGAATTTCCAAACCGGGCCTGCGCGTATACGCTGGCAAGGAAGAACTCCCGCGCGTTCTCGGTGGTTTGGGGATCGCTGTAATTTCTACGTCCCAGGGCGTTATGAGCGACAAAAAAGCTCGTAAACTTGGCTTGGGTGGCGAAGTTATCGCTTACGTCTGGTAAATCGTTTTGGAGGTGTCAATATGTCCCGAGTAGGTAGAATGCCTATTGATATCCCGGCAGGCGTAAATGTAAACCTCGATGGCCACGTAATTACCGTTAAAGGCCCGAAAGGCGAACTCACACGTACGCTCCACCAGGATATGAAAATCACAGTGGCTGATAACGTCATCACTGTAGAACGTCTGTCTGACGATAAAAATCATCGTGCATTACACGGCCTCACCCGTGCCCTTATTGCCAACATGGTAAAAGGCGTTTCGGAAGGCTTCAAGAAAGAATTGGAAATCGTCGGTGTTGGTTACAGAGCACAGATGAAAGGTAAGAAACTTGCCTTGACTCTTGGCTTCTCCCATCCCCTCGAACTCGACGCTCCGGCCGGCATCACCATCGAATGCCCGAGCGCTACGCAGATCACCATTTCCGGTGCTGATAACGAAGTAGTCGGCGAATTCGCTGCTAAAGTCCGCGGCTACCGCCTGCCTGAACCGTACAAGGGCAAAGGTATCCGCTATGTAGGCGAACATGTCCGTCGTAAAGCTGGTAAAGCTGGTACGAAAAAATAAGTAACATTTAATTAGAAAGGAGTGAATTCCTTGAAGAAGAGTAAAAACACAATCCGTTTGAAACGGCATTGGCGTTTACGCAAGAACATCAACGGCACGGCAGAACGTCCGCGTCTCAACGTTTTCCGCAGCCTTAACAATATCTACGCTCAGGTCATCGACGACCAGAACGGCGTAACTTTGGTTTCCGCAAGCTCTTTGGACAAAGAAATCAAAGGGCAGAACGTCAGCGGCGGCAACGCCGAAGGCGCAAAATTAGTCGGTGCTTTAGTTGCAAAACGGGCTATCGAAAAAGGTATCACGACGGTTGTCTTCGACCGTGGCGGTTACATTTATCACGGCCGTGTTGCAGCTCTCGCAGAAGCAGCTCGTGAAGCTGGCTTGAAATTCTAATCAAGGAGGAAATAACACATGGCAAAAGTTGACCATGCAGGTCTCGAATTACAGGAAAATGTAGTATTCATCAACCGCGTTGCTAAGGTAGTTAAAGGCGGCCGCCGTTTTTCCTTCAGTGCCCTCGTTGTTGTCGGTGACGGCAATGGCAATGTCGGCGCAGGTTTAGGTAAAGCTGGCGAAGTTCCTGAAGCAATCCGCAAAGGCGTTGAAGACGCTAAGAAACATATGATTTCCGTTCCTCTCAAGAACGGTTCCATTCCCCACACGATCACGGGTATCTTCGGTGCAGGCAAAGTATTCCTGAAACCGGCTGCTGAAGGTACTGGCGTCATCGCTGGCGGCCCGGTCCGTGCCGTATTGGAACTGGCAGGCGTCCGCAACATCCTCACCAAATCGATCGGTTCTTCTAACCCGAACAACATGGTTCAGGCAACCCTCGAAGGCTTGGGCCGCTTGAAGGATGTCAACAAAGTTGCTGAACTCCGTGGCAAAACTGTAGAAGAAATTTACGGTTAATAAGGAGGATATAACAAGATGGCTCAGGTTAAAGTTACACTCGTAAAGAGTTTGGCAGGCCGTCCTGGCGACCAGCGCGCAACCATCGTTGCCCTCGGTCTCCACAAGACGAACTCCAGCGTAGTAAAAGAAGTCACCCCGCAGATTAAAGGGATGCTTCATAAAGTAGAACACTTAGTAAAAGTAGAAGAAATTTAATATAGAAGGAGGTGCGCTGAATTGAAACTTCATGAAATGAGTATTGTTCCTGGTTCCAAGAAAAAACGCAACCGCGTCGGCCGCGGCATCGGCTCCGGCAATGGCAAAACGGCTGGCAAAGGTATGAAAGGTCAGCTCTCCCGTAGCGGTGGCGGCAAGCGCCCGGGCTTCGAAGGCGGCCAGATGCCGTTGTATCGTTTGCTCCCGAAACGCGGCTTCAAAAACATTTGGGCTAAAGAATATGCAGAAGTTAACGTTTCTGTACTCAACTGCTTTGAAGACGGCACGACTGTCGATCCCGTCGCTCTCGTAGAAGCTGGCATCCTCAAGAATGTCCGCGACGGCGTCCGTATCCTCGGCAACGGTGAACTCGAAAAGAAACTCACTGTCGTAGCCAACGGCTTCACGAAATCCGCTAAAGCTAAAATCGAAGCTGCAGGCGGTAAGGTTGTAGTACCGGGAGAAGAACCGGTAGCAGAACAGTAGGGGTGAGTTGCGGTGTTAGAAAACATCCAAAACGTACTGAACGTCCCGGAATTCCGGAAACGGGCAGTCTTCACTCTCATCATGTTCATCGTTTTCAGACTCGGCGTCCATATCCCCGTACCGGGTGTGGATTCGTCGGTCATTGAGAATCTCTTCAGCAGCGGCAACTTGTTCGGACTCCTGGACTTGTTCGCCGGCGGGGCACTGAGCAAGTTCTCCGTCCTGGCCATGAGCATCACGCCGTACATCAACGCGTCGATCATCATGCAGCTGCTGACAGCCGTCGTTCCGACTTTTGAACAATGGGCAAAGGACAATCAGGAAGGCCGCGATAAAATCCAGAAGGTCACGCGGTACGGCACGGTTGTCCTGGCACTGATCCAGGCTTTCGCCATGAGCTATGCGCTGAAAGTCAACAATGCCCTCATCGTCGACAGCTGGGCCATGGTCGTCATGGTCTCCCTGGTCCTCACGGCAGGCACATGTTTCCTCATGTGGCTCGGTGACCAGATTACAGCTGGCGGCATCGGCAACGGCATTTCTCTCATCATCTTCGCCGGTATCGTAGCGCGCTTCCCGCAAGGCTGCATGACGATTTACAAGTACATCCAGGCTGGTTCGATCAACATCTTCCAGACCTTGCTTTTTGCTGTCATCGCCTTGTTCATGATCGTCGTGGTCATTGAAGTCACACAGGGTCAGCGCCGCGTCACGGTACAGTATGCGAAACGTATCGTCGGCCGTAAGATGTATGGCGGTCACTCGACACATATTCCGCTGAAAGTCAATCAGGCTGGCGTCATCCCCATCATCTTCGCTTCGTCTGTACTGATGTTCCCGATTACCATCGCACAGTTCGTACAGAATGAAACAGTCCAGTGGATTGCAAGCTTCTTTGCATGGGGCACGGTGACCAACACGGTCATGTACGCTCTCCTGATCATGTTCTTCACCTATTTCTACACGGCTATTTCGCTGAACATCCCGCAGCTCACGGAAAATATGCAGAAGTATGGCGGCTTCATCCCTGGCATCCGCCCGGGCCAGCCGACAGCCATGTATATCGATCGCATCATGACGAGAATCACCCTCGCCGGTGCCTTCTTCCTGGCCTTCATCGCCATCCTGCCGAACTTCATCGGCTGGATCACGGGGATCGAAGGGGTTTACTTCGGCGGTACGGCCATCCTCATCGTCGTCGGTGTTGCCATCGACACGATGAAACAGGCAGAATCCTTAGTTTTGAATAGACAATATCAAGGATTTATGAAATAATAAGGGGGTAGTTTGAGTGTATATTCTTTTAATGGGCCCTCCGGGTGCTGGTAAAGGTACCCAGGCTGAACGATTGATTGAAAAATATGGTATTCCCCAGATTTCGACAGGCGACATGTTCCGGGCAGCTGTAAAAGAACAGACCCCGCTCGGCCTCGAAGCCAAGAAGTACATGGACAACGGCCAGCTCGTACCGGACGCTGTTACCGTAGGCATCGTCAAAGAACGCCTCGCCAAGGATGACTGCAAAAAAGGCTTCATCCTCGACGGCTTCCCGCGCACGACCAGCCAGGCTGTATCCCTTGATGCCATCCTCCGCGATTTGGGCATCAAACTCGATGGCGTCATCAACATTGCCGTCCCCGATGAAGAACTCATCAAACGGACGACGGGCCGTCAGATCTGCCGCTCCTGCGGTGCGACATACCATGTCACATTCAAACCGTCCAAGGTGAAGAACGTCTGCGATAAATGCGGCGGCGAATTGTATCAGCGCGATGACGATAAAGTAGAAACCGTCAAGAAACGCTTGAGCGTCTACGCTGCACAGACGAAACCGCTCATCGACTACTATAAGAATTCCAATCTCTACATCGAAATCGATGGCAAACAGAGCATGGAAGATGTCTACAAAGACATCGTTGCTAGTCTTGAAAAGAGTAAATAAGCATGATTATTTTAAAATCCAAACGGGAAATTGAGTATATTCGCGAAGCTGGCCGCATTACGGCCAACGCCCTTCAGCTCATGAAGAAACTGGCAAAACCTGGCATCACGACAGGCGAACTCGACCAGCGCTGTGAAGAATACATCCGCAGCTGCGGCGCTTTTCCGAGTTGCAAAGGCTATTACGGGTTCCCGGCAACCATTTGCGCCAGCGTAAATGAAGAAGTTGTCCACGGTATCCCGGGGCACCGCAAGCTCAAAGATGGCGATATAATCAGCATTGATTTAGTAGTGAACAAGAATGGCTACCATGGCGATTCGACGGTAACGATTCCCGTCGGCCACGTTCATCCGGCGACCCTCAAGCTCTTGAAGGTCACCGAAGAAAGCCTCTATAAAGGCATCGAACAGGCCGTTGCCGGGAATCACCTCGGCGACATCGGCCACGCAGTCCAGTCGTATGCCGAATCCTTTGGATACGGCGTCGTCCGCGACTACGTCGGCCACGGCATCGGTACGGACATGCACGAAGATCCGGAAGTGCCGAACTACGGCATGGCCGGTCACGGCGAACTGCTGGAACCGGGCATGGTCCTGGCCATTGAACCGATGATCAATATGGGCACGGAAAAAGTCCGCCAGTTGAAGAACGGCTGGACCGTCGTCACGCGTGACGGCAAACCGGCAGCCCACTTCGAACATACAGTAGCCATCACGGAAAACGGTCCTGAAATCCTTACCCTTCCGGAAGAATAAGATGGAACGGACACAGATGATACCTGTCTGCACGGTCGTAGAAAGCCTGGCAGGCAGGGATAAAGGCCACTTGTATGTTGTTGTCGGCAGTCTGGCTTATCCCTACGTATGGATTGCTGACGGTAGAAAGTACAACCTGGATAAGCCGAAAAAAAAGAATTGCCGGCATCTCCGGATATTGGGAACGAGCGTATCCACTGGAAGCGCTGGTCCCGCGAGAATCAGCAATGAATGGATACGGTCCGTCTTGAACCGGGCTGTGAAGAATTGACCAGGGAGGTTACTATGTCGAAGGTAGATGTCATTGAAGTAGAAGGCGTCGTCGTTGAAGCTTTGCCAAACGCCATGTTTAAAGTCAAGCTTGAAAACGATCACATCGTACTGGCTCATGTCTCCGGTAAAATGCGGATGAACTTCATTCGTATCCTTCCGGGCGACCGGGTCACACTCGAATTGACACCGTATGATCTGAATCGCGGTCGTATCACGTACCGCTTTAAGTAAGAGTATTACGCAGGAGGTTAATGATGAAAGTAAAACCGTCAGTAAAAAGAATTTGCGAAAAATGCAAAATTATCAAACGTAAAGGCCGCGTCATGGTCATTTGCGAAAATCCGAAACATAAACAGAAACAGGGTTAATAAGCAGGAGGTGAATGAATAGATGGCACGTATAGCCGGTGTGGATTTACCACGTGATAAACGAGTTGAAATTGGTTTGACTTACATTTTAGGTATCGGTCTTTCTTCTTCCCAGAAGATCTTGGCTAAGACTGGCGTAAACCCGGATACCCGCGTTCGCGACCTGACAGAAGACGAAGTACAGAAAATTCGTGAAGTCATCAGTTCTGAATATAAAGTTGAAGGCGAACTTCGCCGTGAAACAGCACTCAACATCAAACGCCTGATCGAAGTTAATTCGTATCGCGGCAAACGTCATCGTGCAGGTCTTCCGGTCCGCGGTCAGCGCACCAAGACGAACGCACGTACCCGTAAAGGTCCGAGAAAAGCTGTGGCAGGTAAGAAGAAATAAGATTCTTTAAGTAAGGAGGGAAACGATTTTGGCTAAGAACGTAAGAAGCAACAAAAGAAAAGAAAAGAAACACGTAGAATCGGGCGCAGCACATATCCGTTCTACTTTCAATAACACGATCGTTACGATCACTGATGCAAAAGGCAATGCACTGTCCTGGGCAAGTGCCGGCGGCCTCGGTTTCCGCGGTTCCCGTAAGAGCACTCCGTTCGCTGCACAGATGGCTGCTGAACAGGCTGCCAAAGCTGCTATGGAACATGGCCTCCGTCAGGTAGAAGTTTTCGTAAAAGGTCCGGGATCCGGCCGTGAAGCTGCTATCCGCGCATTGCAGGCTGCAGGTCTTGAAGTCAACTCCATCAAAGACGTAACTCCTATTCCGCATAACGGCTGCCGTCCGCCGAAACGGAGACGCGTATAATCGTAGATAATTAACCAAGGTGTTTTGATTCTGAAATAGGAGGATTTTCCTAATGATCGATGATAACAAGTTTAAAGTTAAAACCGTCGAAATCAATGACGGCGGTACCTATGGAAAATTCGTATGTGAACCTCTCGATCGGGGTTACGGAATCACATTGGGTAATAGTTTGCGGCGTGTCCTCCTGGCATCCCTGGATGGCGTAGCAATCACTTCGATCAAAATCGATGGTGTTCTCCATGAATTTTCGACCATCCCCGGCGTTCGGGAAGATGTTTCGGAAATCATCCTCAACCTCAAACAGGTTCGGATGAAATTCCTGGACGATGATATCAACGAACTCGATATCACTGTCGATATCTCTGGTGAATGTGAATTCACTGCAAACGATCTTAACGTAAACTCAGACATTGAAATTTTGAACCCGGATCTTCATATTGCCACGCTGGATACGGACGCTGAAATCCGTATGCAGTGCCACATTGAACGCGGCAAAGGGTATGTTCCTTCTACGAAGAACAAGAAAGAAACGGATATGATCGGGGTCATCCCCATCGATTCGATTTTTTCGCCTATTGTGCGCACCAACTACGAAGTAGGCAATATCCGGGTCGGCAACGAAATGGATCACGATTCGTTGACGCTTGAAGTGACGACGGACGGCAGCATCAGTGCTGAAAACGCCGTCGCCAAGGCTGCATCCATTATGATCAGCTATTTGAATTACTTCCAGGACATCGCCACCGACGCCAAAGTCAATGACACGTTGGCTGAATTCACCAACAAAGATGGCGAAGAACCGGAAGCACCGACAGAACCGGACCTCAACGACATCAAGATTGATGTCCTCGATCTTTCCGTACGCGCTTCGAACTGCCTGAAACGTGCAAACATCTACACCTTAGGCGACCTCGTAGAACGGACGGAAGACGACTTGTCCAAGATTCGCAACCTCGGCAAGAAGTCTGTCGATGAAATCATTGAAAAGTTGCAAAAAGAAGGTTACGATTTAAAATCGAGTAACGAAGAATAGTTCGAGGAGGATGAACGATGGCTTATAGAAAGTTGGGACGAGACAGCTCCGCACGTAAAGCATTGCTGCGCAGCATTGTCACCTCTTTATTCCAGCATGAACGCATTGAAACGACAGAAGCAAAGGCAAAAGAACTTCGCAAAGTCGCTGACAAAATGCTTACCCTCGCAAAACGCGGCGACCTCCACGCTCGCCGTCAGGTCTTGGCATACATGATGGATGAAGACGTTGTCAAAAAACTGTTTGACGAAATTGCACCGAAATACAAAGATCGTCAGGGCGGTTACACTCGCATCATCAAAACTGGCGTTCGTCAGGGCGATGCTGCTCCGATGGTAATCATCGAATTAGTATAAGCTTGTAAGAAAAAAGGGGCTGTCGCAAGACAGCTCCTTTTTTGCACAAAGGAGTGATACAAATGCCATATCGTATGATGTTAGCTGTCAACTTTACACCGGAACGGCTGGACCAGGTCAAGCTCCTGGCCCTCTTGACGAAATCGAAGGTCAAGGCCGTTACGGAAGCGGAAAAAGGCGAAACAGTCGGCAAAGTCCTGGGACTGACTGACGAAGAAATCGCTGAAATCGCCGCTATGAAACAGGAAACGGAACAGACCAAGGTTCACGAACAGATGAACGAAGACGAAAAACTTCCGCCTGTCACCAAAGAAGCGCTGATTCTCTGCGGCTTCGATAACCAGGCTGTCAACCTGCTCCTGAGCAGCATCCGCCGGGGCCGCCTGAAGAACGTGCCCCTCAAGGCCATGTTGACGCCGAACAACATTTCCTGGACTATCGAAACGATTTTGCAGGAATTGTCGAAAGAACACGAATATTTTCATAAAAAGAGGTAAGACCATGCGTCCTACGACACTTTGCTTTCCCGTCCGCCCGGACGGGAAACTTTTATTAGGCCGCAAAAAACGCGGCTTCGGCGTCAGCAAATGGAACGGCTTCGGCGGTAAGATCGAAGCCGGTGAAAACTTCCTGCAGTGCGCCGTCCGGGAACTCCGGGAAGAAACGGGCCTCATCGCCAGGGAAGAAGACCTGGAACTCGTCGGCTTCCTGGACTTTCACTTCTCGGCCTCATCGGACCTGGACCACATCGGCTTCGTCTACTTCCTCCGCCAATGGCAGGGGACTGTCCAGGAAACCGAAGAGATGGAACCGCAATGGTTCGACCCGTCAGCCCTTCCGTATGATGAAATGTGGAAAGGCGACCGGACCTGGATTCCTATGCTGCTGAAAAAAGAAAAAGTCAAAGGCATCATTACCTTTGCCGAAGATAATGAGAATCTGCAACATCTAGAATTGTATCGCATAGACAATGTATAGATTCATGAGTTAGCTAAGACGACAGATAGACAATATCTGTCGTCTTTTGCAGTCTTGAGACAATTGCGACAAAATTCGGGTCTTGACATTGTTTTGGCATTTGGTTTACACTTATTAAAGTATTAATAGGTGATAAATAGAACGTAGTCATTTTTAAAACTTTATGTATGAAATAGTAATAATGCATATTAATTATGCTTTTTATTTTATGATGAAGTGGAGTTTGATGACGATGAAAACGATGAAGACGACCTTGATGGGTGCCCTTATGCTGAGTTTGGGTATGACGGCCAGCGTATTGGCAGCACCGGCGACGACGGCCAACGTTTCCGTAGACAGCCCGTATTATGGCTATATCGAAAAATTGAGTGCCATGGGCTATCTCGATACTATGCCCAATGGGGCCAAACCGTACAGCCGCATGCAGATGGCTCAATGGGTCGTCCAGGCTCAGGATAAGGCACAGACCAAACCGATGCCGAAATACCTGGCGGACCAGGTCGATGCCCTGGCCCAGTACGTAGCCCCGGAAGTGGCTACCCTGCGCGGGGAAAAGACATACGATCCGTTGAAACTCCGCTCGGTCTCGCTGACGGCAGCGGCTCAGCTCTCAGATACATCGCGCCATTCCTATAGCCGCGCTGTCAATGCAGGCTGGCAGACCTTTGGCGCCAATCGCAATGGCTATAAATACGGCCGCGATGGCAATGGCATCTTGGAAGCTGAAATTTCCGGGAACATCGGCCATGAAACGGCTATCGCCCTGCGGCCGCGCTTTAGTTATAACAAGGACAACGACTTCAGCGCCAGCCTGGAAGAAGGCTATATCAAGACCCGAGCCGGCATCTGGGCCTTTGAAGCCGGCAAAGAAGCCATGACCTGGGGGCAGGGGGAAACGGGCAACCTGGCCTTAGGGAACAACATGCGTCCCTTGACGACCATCCAGGCGCACTTCATTGAACCGCAGAAAGTAGGCGGCTTCTTCCGTTTCCTCGGTCAGGCAGACGTCCACCTTTTCTACGGTTTCCTTGAAGGCGACCGGCGTGATCGTGCGGCTGCTCTAGGTTCGAAGTATAAAGATTCTGACGATGCCGGTCTCATCGGCATCCGCGCCGATTTTTCGCCGACATCATACTTCACCTTCGGCCTGTCCCGCCTGTCCATGCTCGGTGGTGACGGCAATGGTCTGGATAGCTCTGACTGGGGCCATTGGCTCTATGGCCGCAATGACGATGCCGATAAGGACCGCTGGGATGACATCGCCGGCGGCGACTTCCGCCTGAGCCTGCCTGGCGTCACCTTCTATGGCGAACTCTACGGCGAAGACCAGTCGCACTATATGCCGTCCAAAGTCGCATACCGGGCCGGCATCTACCTGCCGAAACTGACTCATGACGGGTCCTGGGACATGACCTTGGAAATGGCCGACACCAGCGACGTATGGTACGGTCACCAGCGCTTCAATAACGGCTGGACCTATCACGACGCCATCATGGGCGATGCCATGGGCCGCGATGCCCGCAAATACTACGGCGCCATCCGCCACTATTTGCCCAACGAAACATCCATCGGCCTCTATGCCCAGCGGACCGAAATGGAACGGGGCATGCGCATCCATCCCACAGTCAATGAATTCGGACTCACCGGTCAGACCAAGCTTGCCCAGGACGTCTACTTAAGCGGCATCATCGGCTACGCCAACGTAGAAAACGCCGACTTCACCATTCATACAGACCACGACAAATTCGCCACCGCCACCATCCAGTGGAGGTATTAGAATACGGCTCTCTTGATAGGCCCTTTTTGGCCCGTCATGGACTGACCGGAGGGAAGTGCATGACGGGCCAAAACGGAGAGCCGTGCTAGAGTTGTCAGCGAAGCTGACTGAGAGGTTTCGCAGGCCGGCGCCCACGACCAACCAACCTCTCCGGCCTTTCAGGCCACCTCCCCTATAAAGGGAGGCATAACGACGAACGATCTACGATGAACGACAGGGGCCCCGGCCCCCAGACGGAGAACTATCATGATAGACATTCACTCACATATTTTATACGACATTGATGATGGCTCTGAATCGCTGGACATGTCGCTGCAGATGCTGCGCATGTCCGTCGATTCCGGGGTCACCGATATTATTGCGACGCCTCATGTCAATCGTCAGGGCCATATACCGGCCTGGCAGACGATTCTCGACAAGGTAGCAGCCCTTCAGGAAGAAGCGGATAAGGCTCAGATTCCTATTCGTATCTATACGGGCGCGGAAGTGGAACTCAACGGCGATACGCTGCGCTTTATGAAGGAAAATCACGACGATTATTGTCTGGCTGGCAGCCGCTATGTCATGTTGGAACTGACCGACCAGTCCCAGCCGGATATCGTCGAAAAGATGATTTATGAGCTGCAAATGCGCGGGTTCCTGCCACTTCTGGCCCACGTAGAACGCTATGAGCGCCTCATGGAGCGCCCGGAAACACTTCTGGCATGGATGAATAAGGGCGTCCTGGCTCAATGCAATACAGGCAGTTTCACGGGCTATTTCGGCTCGAAACTGCAGCAGCGCGTCCGCGACCTCTACCGCAATGGCATGATCCACTTCCTCGGCAGCGACGGGCATCGCGTGGAATCTCGCACGACGGATATACGCGAAGCCCACGAAGAACTGGACCGCCTGGCTGCCAAGGATAAGCAGCACGTCAATCTTTGGAACACGGCGACGCGCAATGCCGAATGTATTTTAAAGAACCGCGTCTTTTATCCCGACTTGCCGTCGCACTGGCAAAAGGAGAAAAAAGGCTTTTTCCATCGTCTCTTTGGTTGAATATAGGATGTGAATACAGATGTTAAAGAAAAGTATACTGGCACTGGCCGCCGTGACCGCTTTGTGGACCGGGACGGCCTGCGCTGAAGAATATTATATGCGCCCTGGCGATGAGCTCAACATCGTTGTCACCCAGCAGCAGGACCTGGGCAATTCATCAACGAATCAGTCGCCCTTCGTCGTCCGGCCCGACGGCAACGTATCCTTTCCCTTAGTCGGGGAAATCCACGCCGAAGGTATGACGGTCTCCCAGTTTACTGACGTCCTGCAGCAGGGCCTGGCCCGGTATATCGTCGATCCCGATGTATCCGTCAATATTTCCAAGTTAGGCCGCGTCCGGGTCTACGTCTTTGGCGAAGTCAGGAAGCCCGGTGCCGTGGAACTGGAAAAGGGCCATACCGTCATCGATGCCATCGGCGCCGCCCAGGGTTTTACGCGGGATACGGCGAAGAAGAAGATTTTCCTCATCCATCAGGACCAGCCGAAGTCGCTCATTCCCATTAACCTCAATAATATGCTCAAAACCGGCGATATGTCGCAGAACGTCACCCTTCGCGAAGGGGACATCCTTTACCTGACCAAGAACCATCGCATCGACTTTGCCCGCGATATTGCGCCGATCTTCAGTAGTATTTACATGATTACCGAAGCGAAAGACAACTTAGATAACAATTAGTATTTACCATACAGGAGTTGAACAGGGTGGAAGAAATAACCATTGATTTGAAAGACCTCTTTCAAGTTGTCATGGCCAATAAAAAGAAAATCGCGGCTATTACGGCGGCCTTCATGATTGCCGGCGGGGCCTATCTGCTCGTCGCGCCGCCGGTGTACCAGTCGACGTCGCTGCTGCGCATCAAGCAGGATAAGGGCCTGGGCGATTCGATTTTGTCCAAAGTATCCGGCGGCAATGCCATGGACGACAAGCAGCGCATGATGACCGACGCAGAAATCCTCAAGAGCCGCAACGTCGTCCTGCCGGTCATCGCCCAGACAGAAGAACGCGATGAAAACGGGAAATTGCCCGACTATGACGGCTATGTCAAGAGTCATATCATTACCAAACCGTATAAAGATACAGAAATTCTGGAAGTCGACGTCACCGGCAAGTCGCCGGAACAGGCCCAGAAAGCCAATAACCTCATCATCAAGGGCTTTATGAACCGCCTGACCGAACTGAGCCATGACGAACAGAAGCGGACCCGCGAGTTCCTGGAAAAGAGGCTGGCCGCGTCCAAAGACGAATTGAGTCAGGCCGAAGATAAGCTGCAGCAGTATCAGGCCGCCAACAAGATGTACTCTACCGACGACCAGATGAAGCAGCTTACGGATAAGCTGAACATTGTCGACAAGGCTAAAGCCGAAAACCAGCTCAACCTGGAAACGGCCCAGGCCGGCCTGAGCAGCGTCAATGAACAGCTCAGCTCAGCGGGTGTATCCATCGCCGACAGCCCGGCTATCCAGCAGTATAAGACCCAGCTGGCTCAGCTGGAAGCGACCAAAGCCAGTTACGTCGGCAAATATACGGATGAACATCCGAAGATGCAGGAAATCAACAACCAGATCAACTCCACCCGCGATTCTCTGAATCAGGAAATCAGCAAAATCGTCGCCCAGCAGGCGCCGTCCAGCAATACTGTCCAGCAGGGCTTATTGGCCGATAAATTCAAGAACGAAGCGGCCATTGCTGTTGCCCAGAGCAAAAAGACGGCCCTGGACCAGATGGATTCAGAAAATGACGCCATCATCGCGTCGCTGCCGGAAAAGGAACAGGGCTTCGTCCGCGTCAAGCGCGATGCCGACGTCAACAACGAAATCTATGTCATGTTGGCTAAACGCCTGGAAGAAGCCAAGGTCGCCGAAGTCATGGTGCCGAACGAAGTACAGGTCGTCGACTGGGGGACATTGCCGGAAAAACCGATTAAGCCGCGGAAAGTCCTGATTATGGCCATCATGACCTTGTTAGGTCTCATCGTCGGCATGGGGACGGTCATCGTCCAATCCCTCATGTATCGCAAGATACGGACGGCCGAAGACGTGGAAAAAGAATTGGGCCTGCCTGTCCTGGGCATGATTCCCGATACCAATACCTTGCAGAAGGAACCGGACAGCAGCCATGGCCTGTGGTCGAAACTTAGGAGGAAATTATGGCGGAAATAGATTTCATCACCCATTATGACAGCCGGTCGCCGGTAGCCGAAGCCTATCGGGCCATCCGGACGAATTTACAGTTTTCTGGTGCCGGCAAGACCTTGAAGACCATCGTCTTTACGTCGGCCATCCCAAACGAAGGGAAGTCGACGACCGTCGCCAACTTGGCCATTACCATCGGGCAGGACGATAAAAAAATCCTGCTCATCGACTGCGACATGCACAAGCCCGTCATCCATCGCCGTTTCAGCCTGCTCAACCGGGGCCTGAGCAACTGCTTTGCCGAAGACTTGCCCCTGAAAGAAGTCATCCAGGCCGACGTCTTTCCCAACCTCGACATCGTCACCAGCGGTCCCATCCCGCCGAACCCGGCTGAACTCCTGGGCTCGAAGAAGATGAAGGCCCTCTTGCAGGAAGCAGCGGAAATGTATGATTACGTCTTCCTCGACATGCCGCCCGTCCTGGCCGTCACTGATGCCGTACTCATGAGCAGCCAGACCGACGGTACCATCCTCGTCCTGGGCAGCGGCGACATCAGCCCGGACGAAGGCAAACAAGCCAAAGAACTCTTAGAAAAAGTCCACGCCAACATCCTCGGCGTCATCTTAAATAAAGTCCCGCAGCACCACAAGAGCGGCTACTATTACTACTACTATTACGACGAAAATCATAATAAAAAACGGAAACGCCGTTAGTAGTATGGCTCCCCGGATAGGCCCTTTTTGGCCCGTCAGGGACTGACCGGAGGGAAGTGCGGGACGGTTGCCAAAACGGAGAGCCGTGCTGGAGCTGTCAGCGAAGCTGACTGAGGGGTTCTTACAGCGACCAGTCAGCTATATATCCAACTGGTCAATGTGGCATGGTTTCACGACGTGGCATGGTTTCACGACCGGCGGCCTGCGGTCTGCGACCGGCAAACCAACCTCTCCGGCCTTTTGGCCACCTCCCCTATGAGGGGAGGCTTAACGACGAACGACGGGGCCACCGGCCCCAAACTCAACGAAAGGAATGAAAAAAGGTCATGAAGACCCGTGTCTATCCTACGTCACGTAAACTTTTCGGTTTACTCGGTGACGTGACTATCATCACCCTAACTTACATACTCCTGACCTATCTGATTATCCCGCCGAGTGCGTGGGAAGTACATCAGGCTTTATACTCGGGGATGCTGCCGATTGCCGTTATCTTCACGGTCATGATGTTCAGTATCAACGGTCTTTATACGATTGAACACAAGCGCTTCAGCGAAGTCCTGATCAGTCTGGCTGTCAGTCTCTTCCTGGTCCTCATCCTGGTCATGGCCTTGAGTTTTGTCATTCATGAATTCGCTTATTCCCGGGTATTGATTATTTCCAGTACGGCTGTACAGTTTGTCCTACTCGGTTTTTGGAAGCGGGCCGTCCAGCGTTGGGAACAGAGCCTTCATCCCGTCCGACGCGTCATGATTATGGGCAACGAAGACGAATGTCGTCATGTCCATTACCGCATGAGTGCCCAGCCTCAGCTCAAGCTGAAGCTCCAGCACGTCATCATGGACCCGCAGAAGGATTGGCGTCAGGAACTGGAATCCTGCGACATCGACACACTCATCATCTGCTCGGATATCCCTATCACGACTAAGGCGGATATCGTCAACTATTGTACGGATAAAGAAATCCAGCCCTACATCATTCCCGGCTCTTACGAAATCTTCTGCAACGGTGCCATGCTGCAGAAAATCGACGACATCCCGGTCTTCCGGCCCAAGAGCCTGCGTCTCAGCGTCGAACAGCGGGCCGTCAAGCGTACCGTCGACATCATCGTGGCCGGTATGGCCGCCATCTGTGCCTTGCCCTTCGCCATTCCCGTCGCTCTGGCTATTAAACTCGGTGATGGCGGTCCCGTCCTCTACAGCCAGGTCCGTGTCGGACGCTTCGGCAAGGAATATAAAGTCTATAAATTCCGTTCCATGCGCGTCGATGCCGAAAAATATTCCGGTCCCCAGCTGGCCACCGAAGATGACCCGCGCATTACCAAAGTCGGCAAATTTATCCGCGCCACCCGCCTCGATGAACTGCCGCAGATCCTCAACGTCCTCAACGGCGACATGAGCCTCGTCGGCCCGAGACCCGAACGGCCGTACTTCGTCGAACAGTTCAAACAAGAAAATCCCGAATACGCCTATCGCCATAACGTCAAACCGGGTATTACCGGCTTGGCCCAGGTCTTTGCCAAGTACAACACCACGCCTTATGACAAACTCGTCTACGACCTCATGTACATTGAAAATTACAGCATCTTAGAAGACTTCGTCATCATGATTCAGACCATCAAAATCCTAGTCACCAAGAGCGCCACCGAAGGCAAAGACGTCAGCGGTAAAGACTTAGACCTAAGCAAATTTGAACGCTAAAGCCTCCGCCTCCCCTGAGAATGGGAGGTGCCCCGAAGTGGCGGAGAGGTTCTTCCTATTTTTACAAAGGATGGATTATTTATGCCTGTCAATTATTCTGTTTTAATGTCTGTCTACTACAAAGAACATCCCGATTACTTACGGCAAAGCATGCAAAGCATTTACGACCAGACCGTCCCGACTGACGACTTTGTCCTCGTCTGTGATGGGCCCTTGACGCCGGAACTGGACGCCGTCATTTCCGACATGCAGCAACAATTTGAATCGCGCCTGCACGTCTGCCGTTTGTCGAAAAACGGCGGCCTGGGCAAGGCCTTGAACTTTGGTATCGGACAATGCAAAAACGACCTCGTCGCCCGCATGGATTCCGATGACGTCAGTCGCCCCGACCGGTGTGAACGACAGCTTGCCGCATTTCAGGACCATCCCGAATACAGCTTGGTCAGCGGTATCGTAGAAGAATTCAGCGATACCGTCACGAACGTCTCCGTTCGCCGTATCGTTCCCGAACACCAAAACGACATCATTGACTTTGCTAAGAAACGCAATCCTTTCAACCATCCTTGTATTATGTACAAAAAAAGCGACGTAGAAGCTGCCGGAGGCTATCAAGATTTCTATCTGTTAGAAGAATTACTATCTCTGGGTTCGCATGCTCCAACAAGGTTTCATCGGCTATAATTTGCAGGAGCCGCTACTGTGGATGCGGGCCGGCAGTGATATGTATAAACGTCGAGGTGGCTGGAAATATGTCCAGTCTCAGCGCAATCTCTTCAAATACATGGCACAAACTGGGTTCATCACAAGAAACCAATACCAGATTCAGAGCATGATTCGTCTGATTGGAGCTATTGTACCTAATTGGTTACGGGCATTTTTATTTAAACAAATCTTGCGAAAATAATGGGATAAGGAGTAATGCGGAATGAAGTTGGCGATTTTGTTGCTTTGTCATAAAAACGCAGAGCAAATTAATCTTTTTCTTGAGACATTAAAGCATCCAGACATCGAATTTTTTATTCATATGGACAAGAAGGCCGACATCGTAGATCAACTAATCAAACGACCAGATATCCATGTGTTACCGGATAATCTTCGTGTCGATGTGAAATGGAGCGGATTTTCAATGATTGAAGCAACGCTTAATCTATTGAAAGAAGCTTACAAAACGACTAGATTCGATTATTATTGGCTTTGCAGCGGACAAGATTTTCCCTTAAAGTCTCCGGGGCAGATTATTGAATATTTCAGTCAGCATGTTGGCCGTAATTTTATATCTCTTCGTCCGTCTTATAATTATCGAAACGACCATCATGAAAATCATCTTGATAAACGAAATGTAATGAAATATCCGGAATTTTTTATGGATAGAACTTTTTCTAAAAGAGTCCTCAAACGTTTGTATATAGAAATATCGGGGGGGTGGAATTCTACTTATTATATTTTTCGTAGGAAGGATAAATTTTCCACCCTTTCTTTTTATTTTGGGCCACAATGGATTGCTATTACAGATTCTTTCACTAAGTGGTTATTATCATATTTGTCCGATAATCCTTGGTACGAAGAAGGGTACAAATCCAGCTTGACGCCTGATGAATCTTTTTTTCAAACGTTATTTATGATGTCGCCCTATAAAGAAACAAGACATAATTATCTGCATTATGTTGATTGGACTAGCCAAGATGGAAAAGTCAAAAATAGTCCTAATACACTAACGATAGCTGATTATGGTGCTATGAAAAATTCTGGATATTTGATGGCTCGGAAGTTTGATATAAATGTAGATAAGAAGATTGTAGAACGATTATTAGCAAACCTTTAAAGCAAATCGCGTGAGGAATGCTGCAAAAAAATGACGGGTTGATGTAATTTTTTCATAATGATAAGTTTGGAGAGATAATATGGTAAGTATCAGATTTCCTAAGAAAAATTCAGAAGAGGTTATTGATTATCAACTTGATAATCAGTCACTTATTATTATTGGGGCAAATGGCTCAGGTAAAAGTCATCTAGCAGCTTTTATTGAAAAAAAAGACTATGAACAGGCAACAGGTGAGAAACGTGGAGAAAAATGTCTGAGAATTTCTGCACAACGTATCATGAATTTTGATAAATATATTCCTCTGAAAAGTTATGAACAGTCAGAACAAAAGATTATTTTTGGGGATGAGAGATTTCCTGATAAACAATCAGCTAAATGGCGTAATAATAAAACTGGAAGTACAGATTGGACAACCTCAGTAATTGATGATTATAATGACGTTTTATCGGCTACTGTAGCTAAAATCAATGAAGAATATAAAAAGTTTTATGAAGATTCGAAAAATGGAAACGTAGATGAATGTAGAAGAAAAACAAATCATCTTTTGAGTGATGAGATTGAATTGATTTGGAATAAAGTTTTACCAGAACGTAAGATTGAATTTAAAGATGCATGTGTCGTCGCAAAATTTCCTGATGGTGAAGATACATACAATGGAAATCAAATGAGCGATGGGGAACGAGTTTGTTTATACATGATTTGTCAGGTGATGGTTGCACCTAAAAATATGTTGATTATTGTAGATGAACCGGAATTGCATTTACATCCGTCTATTATGAATAGATTGTGGAGCATTCTGGAAAAATATAGACAAGATTGCCACTTTATATATGTTACACATGATACGGAATTTGCGGCGCAGCATCCGGATGCAAAAATTATTTGGGTCAAAAGCTTTGATGGAAAAAATAAATGGGACTATGAAGAATTAACAGATGATATTTTGCCAGATGGATTACTTTTAAAGATATTGGGTAATCGTAAAAATGTTTTATTTATAGAGGGTAAAGATGATAGTTGGGATTATAAAATTTACAGTAAGATTTATTCGCAATGTTATGTCATCCCATGTAGGAGTTGCCATGATGTAATAGATTATACCAGGGCATATAATAAGAGAAAAAATTTACACCATCTACAAGTTTTTGGATTAATTGATCGTGATTATAGGTCACAGGAGGAAATTGAGAACTTAAAAAAAGAGAATGTGTATTGTCTTAATGTAGCAGAAGTGGAAAATTTATTTTTAAAGGAATCAATTCTTCAATATTATCATCAGCAACAACAAATCTCTGATAGTGCAAGTGATACATTAATTAAAAATATTAAAAAGAAAATAATCGATAGTTTTTCGGATGATTTGGATAAGCAGGAAGATAATGCGATTAAGGCTGGAATAAAATACCATCTTTCTGTCCTTCCTTTAAATGGGAATATCGCTGAAATAAAGCAATATCTCCATAATGATATTGATAAAAATATTGATGGAATAAAGAATAATGTAATAGATTATTTAAAGACTATTAGTGAAAGCAGGGAATATGATAAAATTTTGGCTGTTTATAATCAAAAAGGATTGTATGGTTCTTTAAATGAAATTGCAGCTTCATTTTCTAGGGAAAACCAAGGTAAGGAAAATATTACTAAAGATTTTTATCGTAATTACAGAGAATTTATTGTTAGAGCATTATCATCTGATACTGAATTATGTAATATTTTTTATCAGTACTTCCCAGCAGAAATTTTGAAATTAAATAAGATATAAGAACAACTGTTTTTAACAATATACATGAGGAGGCTATTTTGGCAATATATTCGGCAACCTGTTTAATATCTATTATTTTGGCATGGATAGTAAATCATATTCAATATGGAGAAAAATCACCTACAGTACTTGTTAAAGTAATCATTTCTTCTCTTCCTGCGATTGTTATTACAGGAATTCGATATGGCATAGGATCAGATTATTTTTCGTATCAAGGTATTTTTTATTCTGATGTAGATTTTAAAGATCCGCTTTTTTCGATGTTTAATCAGGGAATAAAATTTTTGGGGGGAGATTTTTATATATCTGTTTTTGTTATTTCCGTTATATTTTTTACGTTAGTTTTTTTACGGATTTTTGAAGATTCTGAATATCCATGGCTAAGCGTGTTTTTATTATTTGGAATGATTTACTTTTTCACATTTATGAATGCAATGAGACAGTTCTTGGCGATTTCTATTTTAGTTTATTCTATAAAATACTTAGAAGAAAAGCGAGATATTTTATTTTTTATTTGCTTAGGAATTGCAACTGGAATACATCATGCAAGTGCTTTATTTCTCATAGTTTATTTTATTACTAAATTAAGATGTAATTTTAAAATTCTTATTTTGGCTACACCATTGATCTGTATATTAGCTTATTTAGGAAAAAGTTATATAGTAGGCTCTTTATTAGCATTGATGAATTATTCTGACTATACTGGTACCTCTGTTGTTGGATTTAGAACTGTTGGAGGATTTCTTTGGCAAATCATATTGACTATTCTTGCTTGTTTTGCTTATCGTAATGTTACTTCGAAAGATGAAGAAAACAAATATCGTGTATATTTTGGGATACAATTATTGTCGGTATGGATATATTCCCTTTGGGGTGGAATTAATGAAAATGAAATAATTAGATTATTGGCTTATTTTCAATTTCCTAGTATAATTTTTGCACCTATTGTATTAAAAAAAATTAAGATTTCCAGTCTTAAAAACTTTATCATATTGTTAATGGTAGTATATTTTTCAGCTAATATTTTTATTTCAATTGCAGTGAACAATGAAAATGAAACATTGCCGTATGAAACTGTTTTTGAACAGTTAAGATAAAATTTTATAGGATTAAGTAACCCGTAGAAAGAAGAGGATGCTATGCATAAATATCTCCTTATTTGTCCATATTTTGGAAAACTTCCAAGTAATTTTCAACTTTGGTTGAATTCCTGTAGTTACAACACTGAAGTTAATTTTCTTATATTGACGGATGATAAAGCGCTTTATGAGTTTCCTGAAAATGTAACGGTAGACTATATGGAGTTCGCTCAACTTCAAAATTTAATTAAAGAAAAATTTCCATTCGTTAAGCATAATATAAGGCCTTATAAATTATGTGATTATAAGCCTGCTTATGGATATTTATTTTCTGATTATGTTACGGGCTACGATTATTGGGGGAATTGCGATGTGGATTTAATTTATGGCAATTTGTCTAGATTTCTTCCAGCCATACCTTATGATAAAATATCTAATTTAGGGCATACTACTTTTTATCGTAATGATGAGAAGATTAACCTTGCTTTTATGAAGGGAAATCGTGTATTTTTGACTTATCGTGAAATTTTAGCTTCTGATGCCAATTTTGGATTTGATGAAATTGGAGATTATGGGATTAAGAATATATTTGATAAAAATCATTATTCTATATATCCACTGGAAGAACATGTTGCTGATGTATCACCAAATAGCGCAAATTTAATATTGACACATTATAATTCTAAAAAAGATAGCTTTTGTCAGGAAAATCAGGACTCTATTCTTTCATTTGAAAAGGGCCATATTTTTTCTTGGAATTTGATTGCGGATGGAGAGATACAGAAGAAAGAGTATGCTTATGTTCATTTTCAAAAAAGAAAAATGTTGGATTATCGTACCAAGAAAGACGATGAATATTTTTTAATTGGTCCGCATGGTTTTTACGATTATCAAAAAGTAACTCCGAATTTGTTGATGCAGTTTCATGGTAGAAATATTGATAGTGCATTAATTCGGAGAAAATTTAAGGCAATGAAGAATAGGATTAAGCGTGAAGTTGCAATCAAAATATTAATGAAAGAAAGGAAGCAATGATGAGAATTTTAGTGACAGTAAATACTTATTATCCTATGCTGGACGGAGTACAGGCTGTAACAGACTATCTTACGACTGGTTTGGCTCAAAGAGGCCATCAAATTACAGTTGTTACGCCTATGTCACCAGGACTTCCTACTAAAGAAATTTATAAAGATATTACGATTATTCGGGTTAATGTTTATACAAAATATGCTCTCTACCATGGAAATAGAGATGATTATCGTAACTTGATTATTAAACTTTCTAAGAAGAATGATGTGATGATCAATGTCTGTACTCAGAATGCACTAACAGATTTATTATTTCCAGTTTTGAATCAAATTTCTTGTAAAAAAGTACTTCATATCCATGGCATTAATGATTTTAAATGGAGAAAAAGTGATTTTATGGACTGGAAACATTTTGCCTATAAGATTTGGAAAAATTTTCAGTGGTGGAAACTTTATCAATTCAATGAAACTGCTATAAAAAAATATGATGCAGTATTGCAATTGCATCGTTTTGATCCTGGGTATATTTTCTTTAAAAAAAAATATGGAATTAAAAGTTATATTTTGGAAAATGCTTGTGATAAAAGACTTGGAGAAATTAATGGGATTCATAAGGGAAAATATTGTGTATGCGTAGCAAATTATATAATTCGTAAAAACCAAGCTTTTTTGATTAAAGCGTTTTATCGAGCAAAATTGTCGTCGGATTGGAAGCTAGTATTGATTGGCAGTGAAAAAAATGAATACTATAATGAATTAATCGAACTTTCTCAGAAATTGGAAGAAAAATACGGACATCGTGATATTGAGTTAAAAGCTGGTGTTTCCCGCGAAGAAACTATAGATTTAGTAAAACGTGCTTCTATTTATCTTTTGGGAAGTACATGGGAGGCATTTTCTATCTCAATTATTGAATCCATGGCAGCTGCGGTGCCATTTATTTCTACTAATACTGGCATAACAAGATTTATGCCAGGTGGAGTTGTAGTAGATACTGTTGAAGGCATGAGCTACTGGATTGAATTATTTGCAGCGCATGAAGAAATTCGGAAATATTATGGAAATGCTGGTCATGACTATTATCAAAAACATCTTACAACAAAAAATAAGGTTGATGAATTAGAACATATACTAGAAAGAATAGCGAATAATCAATCTTACTAGTATAGTGGTTTTTCTTGCTGATTTTATCACGATTAATAATGAGGAGAAAAGAGACAATGCTTCCGTTGATTAGTGTTATTGTTCCTGTTTATAGAGTTGAAAAATATCTTGATACATGTGTAAAAAGTATTCTTACGCAAACTTATAAAAATTTTGAGTTGATTTTAGTCGATGATGGATCTCCTGATAATTGTCCGGCTCTATGCGATAAATATGCTGAAATATATAAGAATATTCGTGTTATTCATAAGGAGAACGGGGGACTTTCAGATGCTAGAAATATAGGCGTAACAATGGCAAAAGGTGAGTATGTAACATTTATTGATAGTGATGATTATGTTCATCCTTTGTATTTAGAAATGTTGTTAAATGGAATTCGAAATACAAAAGCGGATTTTTCTGTAGGTGACATTAAAGTTATTTTTGAAGAACAAAATTTCTTCGATATAATAGATAAAAATTTAATAAAAATTAAAGAATATAGTGCTGTAGATGCCCTTTGTAAGATTCTATATCAAAAATTTCACGATGTATCAGCTTCTTGTATGCTTTTACCAATTGAACTGACGAAAAGTATTCTTTTTCCCAAGGGAAAACGCCTAGAAGATTTATTAACGACATATAAATATTTTCTTGCTAGTAAACGTGTTGCATTTGTTTATGCACCCTTATATTATTATCTACAAAGGCCAGGAAGCATTATGCGTGATAGAGATAGCGAAATGTTTCTTAATTGGATTGATGCTTCTAACCAATTAGTCATAGGGTGTGAAGAAAATGAGAAGATTAGAAAAGCTGCAATTAATAAGCGGTTTTGTAATTTACGTTCTATTGTCTTGATGCTTAATGATAATTTTAAAAATAAATATCCAGAAAAATATAATAGAATACTTTTTATTTTACAAGAGGATAAGAAGATGATTATTCGTGATTCTCAATCTACCTGGCAAAATAAGGCAGCAGCATATGCTCTTTTCGGAGGATTGTCGGGTCTTAGATTACTATATGTCCTTAATAAAATTAGAAAATTCAAAAAATCTTTTTAGGAGCTAATATTATGATTCCCAAAATAATTCATTACTGTTGGTTTGGAGGTAATCCTAAACCTGCTGAGGTGAAAAAATATATTGACTCTTGGCGTCGATTCTGCCCAGATTATGAAATCCGTGAGTGGAATGAAAATAATTTTGATATTAATGAAAATGCGTATTGCCGTGAGGCATATGAAGCAAAGAAATGGGCGTTTATCACTGATTATGTTCGTTTAAAAGCTTTGTATGAATTTGGTGGCTTCTATATGGATACCGATGTGGAAGTGGTGAAATCTCTTGATCCTCTTCGCGTCTATGACGCGGTGTCTGGATATGAGTCTCCGACTCATATCCCGACAGGCACTATGGGTGCCTGTCGGGATAATGAATGGATTGGAATGTTGTTGCATAATTATGACAATCGTCATTTTCTCAAGAGCGACGGCAGCTTTGATTTGACTACAAATGTGAAGGTCATCACCGACTTGACAACAGAAAAGTATGGATTAGAGTTGCATGGGCAAAAGCAGTGCTTTGGCAATAACATGATTTTGTTGCCGTTTGACTATCTTTGTGCTAAAGACATGAATACCGGGGAAGAAAAAGTAACATCCAACACATTCACGATTCACCATTTTTCCGGATCCTGGCTGCCAAAGGAAACTAGAATATATGTTGATATTTTTCATCACTATCATGAAAAATATCGAAAAATGGGTTTTCCAGAATTTATTGCATTTCAGTTAACAAGAATTAGTACTGCTTATGCTCAAGGGGGCGTTTCGTATATTTTTAAAAAATTATATAAAAAGTATAAGAATAACTCCTAGCGGTTTATATGAAAGGGTTGAATTTTTTATGCCAGAGGGTAATCTTTTGACAGACAGACAGACAGACAGACAGACAGACAGACAGACAGACAGACAGACAGACGGTAAAAGAAAGTTTTAAAGCAATCGTATATCATGGTGCAATTAAATGCAAAGATTGCCTTGGAATGTTGAAACGAGCGATATATCGTTTTCGGGTTAGATATAATTTGTATCATCAAGTTGATTTGCCACCATATGATGAGCAATCTCTTGAAGAACAATATCATTATGTGGATCCCTGCTGTGTTTCTGCAGAGTATTTTTACCAGCACAAAGAAACAACAGTAGATGTCAGTATCGTCGTTCCCCTATATAATTCTATTAGATATGCGAAACGTATTGTGAAGATGTTCAATAATCAAAAGACAGATTATACGTTTGAAATTTTATTGGTTAATGATGGATCTAAAGATAATACTTATGCCGTAATGAAAGCGCTGATTGCTGATAAGCCGAATTTCGTATTGTACAATAAAACGAATGGCGGTATAGCTGATGCAAGGAATTATGGTATTGAACAATGTCGGGGAAAATACATTGGCTTTTTCGACCATGATGATATCGTCACTAATGATTATATTCAGAAGCTGTACAATTTAGCTATTAAAAGAAATGCAGATATTGTTCTGTGTCAGCATGGCACAATTACCACAGATGGAATCATTACCCGGAAAGGACAATCTGGAGGTTTTATTTGGGGAGGGATTTATCGCAGGGATATTTTTGAACATATGCGTTTCCCTAAAAATTATTGGTATGAAGATATGATAAATGGCTTTTTGATGAAACCTCAAGCAAATCAAATATTAGAAGTAAAGGAAACGTTATACTACAAAGAAACTAGTGCGCATAATGCATCTAAAATTCTTTGGCACAATGACAATATTAAAGCAATTGATCAATGGTATTTAACCAAAAGTTTGGTGCATTCTTATTATAAGCTTGGCCTTAAAGATGATGAACTAGTTTTTAAATTAGCTTTGAATGAATGTAGTGCTTTGATGGTTTCAAGAATTGGGGGCATTGACCCTGCTTTGCAGATGCAAGTATTTATGGCATGTAGTCGCTTTTTACAGAGCTTACACCAGAAACGTTTTCATTTATCATCAAGTCAAAAGCGATTTTATATGGCCCTTAAAAGTCAGGATTTTTCGCTTTGGAAGTTATTGGCGAAATGTTAAAATCTTATTATTGTTAGTACTTTAAAATTTTTATACTGTCTTAGCAGTTATCAAAAGTAGTTTATATATGATACTATTTAAGTAGCAGTTCAATCAGAATTCAGGATATACCGGCAGAAAAAGTCCATGTATTAGGGACGCCGGAAGAAGTGGAAATGCTTAAAGATGATGCACAGAGGATATGAATAATGGGAACTTTTAAGGTGAAGTCAAAATATTACATATATGGATTAGTGCTGGGAACTGTGTTCGCAGTTCTTTGCCAGGTCATTTGGATTGAATGTTCTTTGATTGATTTAAATAGCCTTCTTAGTGGTACTATTATTGATATGGCCGTGTTTGCAGCATTTTTTGCTGTGCGTTTTCTTTATATTCGACGTTCTCAATGGAAAAAATTATTACGGCGGTATTTTCAGCAACAAACTTACTGTTTTGTTTTTTTGATGGGATTTTTGATAGCTATTGGATTTTATAAAGTAATTCTTGCTCCTTATATGGCAGAAATCGATTTTTTTCAATGGAGAGAGATTTTTCAGTATGTGTTTTTAGCTATTTTAGGTGGTCTTGCAGTAACTTTTGCTACTGCTAAAGAAAATGTTTCAGATTCAACAGGAGAAACGAATGAAGCGGACTATTTAATGGATCGAGAAATAAACAATTTCAAAGACGATAAATTTTTTAAAGGGCAAATAGATAAATTTATTACAGAAATCAGTAATTATAATAAAGCATGTGTTTTTGGGATTGAAGGTCCGTGGGGTGTTGGTAAAACCTCTTTTGTGAACTTGGTATGTAAACGCTTATCAGAAGATAAGCAGAATGAAATAGTTATCTATAAGTTTAACCCTCTTAATTATGAAGATTCGAATCAAGTTTTAAAAAATTTCTATACTGGGTTAATCGCAAAAATTCGTGAAGAACATTTCGAACCAGAATTAGAATCTCTTTTGGCAAGCTATATGGACAATGTAATAGCAGCTGTGTCAGAGCAGAATTTTTATGGCGTTAAGTTTAAATTTTCCTATTCCGACTCAGACGTAGAGAATACTATAAAAAAATTAGAAGAAGCTTTAAAGCACTGCCAATATAAGATTCTCGTTGTTATCGATGATTTGGATCGTCTTGATTTTTTGACGATTAAAAAGATTTTTTTCTTGATGCGGAATATTTTCCATTTTGATAATCTGCAATTTATTGTCTGTTATGATAGGGAAAATGTTATTTGCTCAGCTAAAATAAATTTGGGTTCAGAAAATATTGATGAAGAAAGGATTATAGAATTTTCTGATAAATATATCAACAGAACATATCGTTTAATTTTTAAACGTAAGAAAATTCGTCAGTATATTCAACAATTATCTAAAGAAATAGCAGATTCACAAAATATGGGAGGAACTTTATGGGATAGTTGTGTGAATGCTATTTTAAATGATTGTATAGACGAACAATTTTTCTATTATCAGAAATTTTTTGGAACACCGAGACGTATTAAGAAAATTTTTCAGCAACTTGTTTTGATTTTACAAGATAGCACCCAGGTTGATACAAGATTTGATTTTGAAGGAATCGACTTAGTGAATCTGTTATTGATCTACTTGTATTATCCAACAGATTTTAAAAAACTTTATTATGCTGAAACAGGAACCCAAAGGGGTACTTATTCATTTTCATATACAGTAGTGAAAGATAAAACTAAAAGAGATGACAAAGTAAATACTGTAAAAAGAGTTATTAAAAATTTATCGCCAGGAACTCAATTTTTGTTTGAACAATTGTTTGCTAATGAAACAAAACTTAGCAGCTTCAGTTATATTCAAAGTTATAGACGCGCTTGTTTTAATGATTCTACATTTTTATCCCAAGCAGGGACATTGGAACGTTATTTACGGTTAATTGTATTTTCGGAACTTCCCATGGAAAATCAATTGTATAGTACGTATATAAGAATTATCAACGATGACATTTTATCTGCGGTTACACTAAATCAGCTTTTCGATATTTTTGCGTTATATAAATCAGAAGAGGAATCCCTATGGAAAGCTATTATTAGTTGTTTTAATATAGCACCTATGAGAAATGCTTTTTCAGCACAGATTCTACACAACCTGATTATTGTTGCAGTAGCACAAATTAATAATTATCGATTAGAATCAGGATTGTCTGGATTTCGTGTGATTTTGATAGCTTATATTAAGTATTTTTTAAATGAACTGGCCCGGAGAAATGCAAATCAAACAGTTGATACTCTTTTGGAGAATGATGGAGTATTATGTCGACTTTTATATCGTGATTCAAATGGTCCGGCTTTGATGAATCTTTTTGACGCATTATATCTTAAAGGAGTCCTTGATATTCGTACGGAAAGTAATGACATATTTCCTTTAAATAATGCTTTGATTTATGCGGCTGAAGGACGTTCGTCGGATGGTATGAATCCGGATCAAATGGCAAAGATTGAATTGCGAACGATTTCGCAAGGTATTTATCATTTTTTTAGTAATACTTTTGGTAATAGAAATTTATGGGATGAATTCAACAATCTTGCATTAAATGATGTATTTGAATTCAATTCAGAGTTTCCTCAAGAAGAACAAGTAGTTGAACAGCAAACAGCGTTGTTTGGTCTGAAACTTTTCATTCTATATCAGGTTGGAAATCCGAAAAGAGGATTGGCTGGATATGACTTGGCAGGGAGCGAGGATCATTCTGGGATACGTGTTGATTTTAGTCAATATCTGATTAACCAGTGTTTTAATATTGATTTATATCATGATAGAGCTTGCTTTGATTTCATTGAATTTATGCTTATCAGTACCTGCGATGAATGGATTATTAGAAAATTTGGGAATAATCAGCCAAATGCTTCTTCACTGTTCACGATAAGCCCTGAAGCGTTGATTTCTCTGATAGCTCCTGATGTTTTAAAAGATTATTGGCTGCAAAACAGGGTGGCTATTATAAATAATGCAATTTTTGATGGGAAACAATTTTATGTCAATCAAGATACCATTTTCAATGCAAGATATGTAGTTGATGTTATTCGTTATTCTTTAGATACTTGGACAAGTGAAGAACAGGCTTCTCGCTGGAATGGTTTGTCATAATAATCAAAGTATGATTAATGAATAGAGCTGTAATTGTTAGTAGATTCGATGGTAAGCAAGACAGTTTTTTTAGACGAGGTGAAAAAATGAGTGATACAGTAATTCCTAAAATCTTGCCCAATGTTCCTGTTGGTGACGATGAATTTGCCAGCAAATCACAAGAGCATATTGCAGAGTCAATTAAAAATTTAATTCTAAATATTGATGATGAAAAAAAGCAAATACGGCTTATCGGTATCGAAGGTGGCTGGGGAACTGGGAAAAGCAATTTAGTAAAAATCCTAGAAAAAAAACTGGGAAATCAAGGTTACTCTTTTTTCCTTTACGATGCCTGGGGGCATCAGGAAGATTTGCATCGACGGGCTATTATTGAAGAACTTTCGGATTTTGTTGGTGAGAAAAATCTTTGTAATACATGCGATAAGTTAGCGGATATTAGGGAAGAAACGTTAGGAACGGAAGTTGTAGTACGGACTGTTCAGAGTCCTGAATTTTCATGGGCCTTTTTTTTCAGTGTATTTGGGATAGTTTGGTTTCCAGTAGTTGAACTTATTGGTGAAAGTGATATTGTTAAAAATTCTCTTCTATTTCAAAATTACCCTTTACTGGGATGGCTTTTAAGAGCAATACCAGGAGTGGTTTTAATAATTGCAGTTGGCGTTATTATTTGCGGGGCATTTAAAGAAACTAAAAAACAAAGTCAATCTGGCGGTAAAATAAAAAATATAAAATTCTTTTTTTCTTGCCTTAAAAATAAGTCCTTACAAGTCTATCGCAAAAATGAAGAAAAAAACACTACGGCGAAGAGAATAAATCAATTTAATCCGTCATCTAATTCATTTAAAAATTTTCTTCACGTGATTGACAAGGGACTTCAGAAAAATAAGCTGGTTATTGTAATAGATAACATTGATCGAATGAATAGGGAAAAAGTTAAAGACATATGGGCTACGATTCATATGTGCTTTTCAAGTGCAGCTGAACTGAAGAATATCCTTGTTTTAGTACCATTTGACAAGAATAAGATTAGAGATGCTTTTTATCAGAAAAACGAGAATGATACTGATAAAGAAAGCACTTCTGATAATACAGAAAAAATTAATAAATTAGCTTTAGTTGATGATTTTATACAAAAGACGTTTTCTTTAGTATTTCGTGTTTCTTTACCTGTTTTAAGCGATTGGGAAGATTTTTTTAGAAAGCGTTGGACCGAAGCATTTGGCTCTATTCAAGATGAAATCGAATTCGACTATGTAAAAAGAATTTTCGATGCTTTTAGCGAAGTGATTACGCCTAGGAATATTATTGCATTTATTAATGAGTTTGCGACCATCAAGCTGTCAGGTGTTGACAGCCAAATTAAATCAAGATATATTGCTATTTTTATTAGAAAGCAAAATTATATTTTATCTAATATCACCGATGCTTTGACTCAATTTGATTATTTAAAGCCATTGGACTATTTGGTTAACCAAGATGAAGGAAACGAATACTTTAAATCTATCGCTTCCTTGATTTATCAAGTACCTTTGGATAAAGGACTTCAAGTTGCCTTGTCCAGGCCGTTAAAGCAGGCTTTGGAAAATCAAGATACGAATGAAGTTGAACGAATTTCGGCTAATCCTAATTTTGATTCTATGTTAGGTGAAGTTTTAAATCATGTAGATAATATGGCAAATGCCATCGTTGCATTATCCAAGTTAAGTCAGGATAAATTTCAGAGCAGGGATATCTATCAAAATAGATGGAATGATATTTTTAGCCGCATAATGAATAGAGATGAAGGGCGAGCAGATTATGAAGTTAGGGATTATCAGTTGATATTGCTCGATAAAATAACAAAAGAAAAGAAGATTACATATACAAAAGAAATTGTTGAAAATTTATATAATATTAACGACGAAAAATTTGATCCTAACACTTTTTCAGATAATATTGATCGACTGGATTCTATCATCAAAAAATACCAAATCAATGTTTTTAAATTTCTGCATGAACGAAAATGCAGCATCAATCAATACAAAACATTTATGTCATCTGGGAAGCATTTATGTAACTATAAATTGGTTTGCGATACAAAGCAAATCAATGATTATTTGGCTCAATATCCACTAGAAAATATAAGTGATATTAATTACATCGAAGAACTGTTAAACTGCCAGTATGATTTGTCTGAATATAAAACTTCTTTAGAGCAGCATGTAGTAAATACATCTAACTACAATGATTTCAAGGACTTTATTAGTGTTTTAAAGCAATTTACAGGCATTGTGAAGCTTGAAAATTTGTCATGGAATAACTACAATTCATTTTTGTCGCAAGCAGATAGGAAAAATACTTTTTATTATGATTTAGTCGCTATAGGCTATTCTCATTTTTCTTATAGTCAGTTGAATGGAGTAAGTAATTTTATTCCCAGTGAGGAAGGAGAAAAGACTGATTTTGTTGAACACATATGTTCTGTGATTTTGAACTATATATCTACAACTAATATTTTTATAAAGTTGGTAGATGATTCTGGTTTAAGCAATAGCGGATTTTATAGAGACGTTTGTCGTGCATTGATAGTATTAAATTGTAAATTTACTGAAATAAAGATTCTTCCTCGTATCAAGAAGATAGAAAATATTTTAGGGATTCGCTTTAGTCAGTGGGAAGCAGCATTTGATGATCTTCCTGTTGTAAATATTAGTGATAGTGACCTCTTTTCATTACTGCCCTTGGAAGTATTAACGGAAATACAAACTGTTCCTAACAGTAAGCTGTATGACTACTGTAAAAGTAGAATTAATAGTTATTTAGATACTAAAGATACCAGTGCTTGGAAATCCGCTATTAATAATGATTTAAATAGTTATGAGATTCAAAGTGGGCTGCTTATCTCCTATCAATGGCCTTCGAGAGCATATGAAGCTGTTAAAGCTTATTTGAAGGAAAAAGCAGAGAACAAGCAAATGCCTACGGATATAGAGAAGTGGCATAGGTTTATTGGCGTGTTAAAAGATTCTGGCCATGACTTAACGCAATTAATTTATGATATATATGGTATTTTTCTTAAATCCAGCATCGATGTCATATCATTTAAATTCTGGATATCCTTCTTTGATGAGTACATATTTAAAAAAGAAGGCCCTAAAAAGGATACACTGCGGTGTATTTTCCCAGTTAATTTGTTAGACGATGCAGAATGCCTGAAGTGGATGATTGACAATAGCAAAACTGTTTTGGTTGTATATAATACTGCTGGAATTCAGCAAAGTGATTTTTATAAAGCTCTTGTGGAAAGAGCTACTGGGGAAAATGCCAATCTTGCTGCTCGAAGGTTAGCAAGACGGATGAATTTTTTACGTGATTGATATCTTCGAAAGAAATTTGCCGTCATAGTGGTTGGAGGAAAATATGCAGATTAACACGCAAAAGAAAGATATTATATGGAACTACTTGGGGATATTTTTCTCCCTTGGGTCGCAGGTTATTTGGCTGCCCGTTTTAATTCATTATTTGCCGCCCGATATTTTGGGGCTTTGGTATGTCTTTGTCAGTATCGGCGGCATGGTTGAACTCCTTGATAGTGGGTTTACGCCGACTTTGAGCCATTGCATGACTTATGCATGGAGTGGGGCCATGGATCTAAAGAAGCAAGGCGTTGTCTTCTCTGGTGAACGGAGTGGGCCGAATTATGCTTTGGTTTATGGGATTTTGAGTACTTGTCGAGTCTTATATTTTGGCATTGCTTTTGTGGCGACGCTGGTTATGGTGAGTGCTGGTACGTTATATGTGCAGCGTATCGCCTCGGCCTATTTATCTTGGCAAGTTTATGCTACGTGGATACTCTATATAGCATCAACCTTTATTAATCTTTATATAGGATATTATGCTGTCGTTCTCGTCGGTATCGGCGATATTTTTCATAAAAACCGGGCACAGATTTTATCAAAAGGTGCCTTTTTGATATTAGGGACGCTCGGCCTTGTTTGTGGCTTTGGTATTCTCAGCCTTGGCGTGGCTTATTTTGCCAGCGGTTTTGTCTTACGCTTTTTGTGCAAACATTATCTCATCAAGGAGCATAAGTTTGATGAGTTATTTCGAAAATATCGCCATCAGACAGATTACTCCAAGCGCCATGTCTTAGCTATGATGTGGCCCAATGCCTGGCGAGATGGATTAGTTACGGTCACGGCTTATCTGACCGGGCAGGCTACGGTACTGATGAGCAGTGGTTTTCTGACTCTGTATGAAACGGGGATTTACTCTTTTTCCATGCAAGTCGTCAATGCCTTGATTAGCATTGCTTCGGGCATGTTCAGTGCCTATGTTCCGGCAATCCAGTCGGCCTATGTATCCCGCAACCGAAAAGTCATGAAAGATTTATATGCAAAGTCCATGGCTTGTGCTTTTCATCTCAGTTTCTGGGGCATCATTGTCTTTGCAGCAATAGGTATCCCCATCGTACAACTCCTGCGCCATGACTTCGTCATTGAACGATCGGCGTTTCTTATGCTGGCATTGTCTATTTATCTCTTGAATCGCCATCGAAGTTCGGCTTGTTTCATTAGCACCATGAATAAACTGCCATATACCTTCAGCTTCATCTTCTTTGGTGTCATCAGCATCAGTGCCACTTATGTTGGATTGGCCTACTTCCATCTAGGGTTATGGGGCCTCATCCTAATTCCTTTAGCCGTCCAGTCCCTCTACAATAACTGGAAATGGAACCAAGTCGTCAATCGCTATCTGCATACTACGGAAATCAGATTGATGAGGCAGGGAACGGCGGATCTTATGCGGATAGTGGGGAACAAAATATTTAAAACGAAATCATAGAAATAATCCGGCTGCGGTGAAATCACTGGGCCGGATTGTTTTATGGCAGTATAGAGATGCCTTGACACGATATTTACTTTTGTCATGGTAGTGTCAAGATTCTTTCGCAAATTCATTTCATCCGCCAGTAAATATCGTAAT